>Ga0131853_10001442_pt1 | contig 42438 bp, 30 predicted proteins | sample TergutLab28metaG_FD_92764 | JGI IMG/M metagenome (GOLD analysis project Ga0131853, IMG submission 92764) | Labiotermes labralis P1 segment gut microbial communities from Petit-Saut dam, French Guiana - Lab288 P1 (version 2) (version 2) | ecosystem: Host-associated > Arthropoda: Insects >...
ACCTCCACCACCACCACCTCCACCACCACCACCTCCACCACCACGACTTCACAAAGGTTTAGCTGCTTTTCAAAGAGCGCGTATCGCTGCGGAAACACTTCGTAGTCATTAGTCTGCTAAAAACTTTGTTACCCGTCTCAGCTCGTCGGTCGGTTAGCAGGTCTTAATTTTAGGGAATCTCATTGTTTCTAAATAGCGCAGGTAGAATCACATAAATAATTGGTCACAGTAAATTTATTGTCTATTATTGAACCAAATTTTGATTATACAGATATTTATGTGTATTTTTTTATATTTGTAGTTCCGTGCATCATAATTCTGGTTTGGAATCCAACAAGATGCAACTGTATGCAGATATTTATTCATTGCAAATAGCCGTATACGTTCTCCTTTTAACAACCGCACTTAACTTCACTGCGCTAACCACAGCTTCTAAATTATGTAAACGTTAATCAGACTGGTGTAACATGAACATGACATTTCTCCACCTTGCTGCAAAACAGACTACTTTGCTTGCGTTAGGTTTACGAACTGACACTTTTTCAAATTCAACCCCACTTAAATTTTCCTTCTGTACCCAATTGGCTGACTGTTAAATTTCTCTGCTCTCTAATAGGTCCAAAAGTTGAAATTTGAATGCGTTGTCGTCATTGGCTGCTAAAAGCTTAATGCTTTTTTTTTTTCGCGTGTTGTAACTCTTATGAACTCCTGTGCGCGTCCTACTGGTTTTTCTTAATGTGCTACTATGACAGACATGGTGTCCGACCTCGCAAGATTTAAGATGTACAAAAGCTGTCAAAGTATAAAATTTCTTTGGATAAAGTAATACTTTTGTATTTACTAAAGTAATGAATTAATGTCATGTATTAATTAATGTAATGCAACATAAATGTGCTAAAATTCATGTATTTCTTATATACTCCTGTTCAGACACTGCTTGCTGGAATAGATGCTGGAGTTGCATTCAATAGCTTCTCTTTTATACTTTTGTATTAATTGATGGGATTTTTGTATTTATTGATGAGTTGAGATTGACTAACTGGTATGACCTTGAATAAGTCATCCTGTTGTATTTTGTCGACGGTTATCAGACTAATATAACATATATGTTCTTACATGCATGTATTTGTTATGTACGCGTTTATAAGAAATAAGTGAAAGTTAGAACTTCTGTATTGTTGGATTGGTCTGATAACCGTTGAAGACATTAATATAAAATTTCGACTGTTCCAGATAGTTCACTAAACCATTAATTTTGATACCGACAAACGGCAAACCTTCTAGCTCTCTATACCGGACCTGAATTCTCTCTCTCTCTCTCTGTGTCTCCTCTAAGCTGCTGTACAGGCTCGTTACAATTTACTTTCCACCCTGAATTAATTACTAAATTTGAACAAATCTACCCTATCTGCCAGATATAGATTTGACACTTGATAAAAGCATTAACCACGTAGAACTGTTATAACTTTAAACTGTACGGCATGTGTTCAGTATTACTGCATTCTACCTGAGTATGTATAGACCAGAGCGAAGATTTTGCGGTTTCAAGCTGTCGTTTGGTGTTTGGCATAATGCCCATTGTGGATAATGCTAATGTTATTATACAGACCGCATTCAATTGCGACATTATTATAAGCTCTTCTTTCTTGTCTGTATACTTGAGGAGCATCTCGGTGATGGTACTGTAGAGGTTGTGACTGTTTGGAATTGCTACATTTATTCAGTTTGCTTCTTGGATGTTGTCAAGGTAACTATGTCCGGTCTATTATTATGGACAGGTAGATCAGTTATTATGGACCTATCATATTATAGTTTATAATAGGAGTTCTCTAACACCGATTGCGGCTAATACGATGGGGTGCTGACAAGTCCTTAGTCCGACCAGGAAGGAAACAAGCTACAGCGACCAAACTCGGGATTTATTCAACGTACTCCCCACGAAGATCAATACACTTCTTAACCCGTTGCCCTAACTTTTGCAAACCATTAAAAAAAATCAGAAGTTTGTCCGTCCATGACCTCCGCATCGGACGAAGAATGGCGACCTTTCAATTGTTTTTTCAGTCCAGGGAACGGGTTGTAGTCCGACGGGGCCAGATCCGGAGAATAGGGTGGGTGATCAAGACATCGGAGGCCCAGGTAGGCCAATTTCTTCTGGGTTGCAAGTGCCAGGTGAGCCTGGGCATTTTTGTGCATGAACAAAACCCCCTTGGTGACCTTCCCGCGGCGATTTGCCTTCAAAATGGCCTTCAATTTCACCAGCAGAGACGAGTAATACTCCGCGTTGATAGTTTGGCCCTTTGGAAGATAATCAATGAGGAGGATGCCTTCTTGATCCCAAAAAAATCGAGGCGGGAACTTTTCCAGTGGATTTTTGCACTCACCTTTTTGGGGGCGGGGTGAGCCGCTATGCCGCCATTCCATTGACTGTTGCTTTGTCTCCGGGTTGTAGTGATATAACCAGGTTTCGTCAATGATCGCCAATCGCGACAGGAAATATTTGGATCGCGCCGAAAAAAATTCCAAAAGTTGCTCAGACGACTGGCACCGTTGACTTTTTTTGATCCGCGTTCAGGCATTTCGGGACCCACCCCGCGGAGAGCTTCCACACGTCCAAATCTTATTGAATGATGGACTCAACCCGGTCACGTGAGACGCCCAGTTGCTCAGCTATTGATTTAGGCGAAATCCGGCGGTCTTCCAAGATTAGCTCGTGAATTTGATCAGTAATCTCCGGGGTGGTCACTGTTTTGGATCGGCCACGACGAGGCGCATCACAGGTGGAAAAATCACCACGTTTAAACTGGACCACCCAGTTTTTGACGGTGGCATACGATGATGCATGTTCCTCTAATGTTTTTATCAGAATGGCGTGAATTTCCCTCGGCGCCTTGCCTTGCAAGAAAAAAACTTGATGACAGCGCGCGTCTCCATGTTGTTGAAATCACGCGCGTCGCCTGATGTGCTTCCTTTCAGCCTCTGTACAAGAAAAGACTTGCAATTCGGCACATGAAGAGGCCCCTCTTTCCGACGACACTATCAATTCCGTCCTACGACATCGGGAAGTAGGTCGGGCTAAGGATTTATCGGCACTCCCTCGTACTTATGATACTGTGCCAGTTTTTCCTTTGATGGCCCACATTTGATGGCCGCTTCTTGATGGACATTGTTGATTGTTGATTGTGATGGTGGATGTGGTCACTCAGAGTTAAAACACGGCATGCACCAGTTACGTGTTGACTTATTTCTGATTTCTGTCGACTTTGTCCACAGAAATCGTTAGTAATGTTCGGATCATTCCAAATATGCTACTAATAAGGTACTAATAACCTGATCCTTTGTGGCTATCATAAATCCACCCGTTTCTGGAAAGAGGTCGCCTAACTTAGCCATGCGTTCGATGTCGTTCTATCGAAATGGGCTTTTTAAGGTTATATGCGTTTCTTCCAAGTAGAGCACTGCTCTTTCTCGTTGTTCTTTCTTGTATCGTTTTGATGTTTTTATTGTGTTATGGTAGAGGATCATATAAATTGAGAGATGTGTTAATAAACGTCGGTAACACATATAATTCGACGTAGGTCGGAGTTGTTTTGCTTATTGTGAAAGAGATTTCGTAATGGCTTAGGCTCCTTGTTGTGAAGGTTTTGTTGTGTATATTGGCAATTCGTTCGCCACCCTTGTTTTTCGGTAATAGAAACGGCTCAGAACTAGAGTTTTTGTGGTGCGTGCGGACTCTTGTCACTTTAGTTCTAATAATTCTCTCTCAGCTCTCCAGATCTGCCTGACACCATGATACAATTCCATACGTGCACGTGTGTGGTGCAATAACGTACATATTGATTCCCTTCGTAAGTTTTTTTTTTCGACTTTAGTTAGTTTTCACTGTTTTGTGCATTCTGTTAGTGTAGTTGTTAGTTGTTCCTTGATCTTAGTGTGTTCAGTTTGTCTAGATTATAGTGTAATACCAGATAATTTACGTATCACTTTCGTGAGTTGGCTCTGTTTCTCTGCTAGTGTTGTGAAACTTCCTAGTTCGACTTTTCCATGTCTTCGACGTTTGTCCAGGCAAAATTCCTACCTTATGTCTCTTGTAAAAAAAGCGAGCTCCACTAATTTAATCAGCTAAGTGAGTCTTTCTGGAGTTCCCGCATAAGCCTTCAGGTCGTCCATATAGAGCAAATGGTATATGGCATTGGTTCCCAAAGTGTGCTGCGCGAGTCCTTCGGGATCCGCGACCTGTTCACAGGTCATCCGTGGGTGCATTTCTGTAATGGCTAGTTTGAAGTATTTATATTTGTAATAAGGAATAATGTTTTGTTAAAACTAGTGGCGATACTTCTTTAATTGGAGATTTTTATTTCGTATGGTCATTATAATATGTAATTAAGAAACCCCCTGTATCCACGAAGCGAGCAACAGACAGTTTAAGGTCAAATTATGAAGTGCATTGTTACGTTTGGTACCGGTATATATTCCTACCTATCCAAAATAATTTATACTGTATGTACTCTGTGTTTTGTTGTTTTTTGTATTTTTTTTTTGTGTATTGTTGCTCCTTTTGTGCTGTCTCTTTCCTATTTTTGTACAAGTCTACCGACCACTGCCACCACGTGCAAACCCAATTGCGGTAAATAAATGTCATGCATGTCATATCATGTAAGTTTTTAATTTTGTATATCTACAATTCGGACTGTCTTATATTTACGCGAGCAAGGATGTGGGGATCCTTGGTTGTTTGTCGGAGTCAAAAGGGTTCCGCGAGCCAAAAAGTTAGGGAAACGATGGTATGTGGTAAATGTTTCAGCCGAAGGACTTTAGTTTCTTAGTCGCATACAGACTGGTTTAGGCTTCTGTCGCACTTCCCGGTTTCGACGGGCTGGCAGCTTACCGGACATGCGAGAACACAACTCGGAATTTTGATAACGTCTCCGATTCCCAACGGCAGGTCAAACGACAAAGAACGGTGACCAAGTAGTCATGTATGCGCAATTATTATTGCTATATTGTTATTGTGCCGTCGTCGTAAACATCTAGTGCGTAAGTCTTCTTTAAGACCAACACGCACTTCTCTCCAAGCGTTTTTGTTTCATTTTTGCCTTTATAAATGTCTTTCGTTTTGCCCCATAACATAGGCCTGGCTTCCACCAGATGCATTAATAATTTATATACAATTCAAAATCGCTCATCACGACTCAACGACAAATCTCCGACGTTTTAGTACTGTACTGAAACGTCGGTGGAAAGTGATCGCTGGAAGGCAGCTTCTTAAAAACCGGAGTGTGTCAACGTGTCTAATAAGCAGCACGTGCCACTGTGGCTAACTGCCGGATGGCGACCGGGCACATTGGATAGTCGTAGCTGGCTGGCGGTCGGCCGGTAAATTCACGGCGGAGTTGTGTGCACTTGCAGGGTGCAAGAACGCACTGTTGTTGGTGCATATAGTGTACGTTCTATGGCAGGGAGAGTACAGACGGAATTTGTGTACGATTGCTGGTCTCTAGAACACACTATTGATGATGCATGTAGTGTAGGTTCTGTGGCAGGGAGAGTATAGACGGGGTTATGGAACGCTTAACATTAATGTTCTGTCTGGGTACGACAAGCCGTCAGTTGCTCGTCGCCAGATCTCTTGGCTCACTACGGCCTGCAATCACCAACCAGTTGACATGCCTGTCTAAGTCACATCGAACACCGACCCTTTAAACTTTTGGCGCCGGAATTATTTTTTTAATTTTAGCACACCCTGTATATAAAATGTGAATAATACAGGAACCAAATACGTTAGAATTATGAAACAAACTGCATTTTGAAGAAAAAAAAAACGGACAGTATGTACCATGTTTAAAATATTCAGTGCATACATTTGTTGAATAAATGTATAAAATGCAACTTTAGAGGTTAGCGGTGCGGTACGACCACTATAGTTGACATTAGGCGTCTAAAGGTTAAACCAGAATGCCAGTAAACAAAGGATATCGAAAAAATAACAAATATCTGCGTCACCCGCATTTCAGGCCTACCAATGCAGCACAGGTAACTTTTGAAACATAGAATTAAATAATAGATTTGTAACTGCGCAGTTTAATTTAGTGTTTGTGAGAAAAGAACACGTAAAAAAAAACCGATACCGCGATTGGAACCAACATATTTGTCTGGGTAGAGTACTGGTGTGGTGCCTTGAAAGTACTCAGCTGTAAGTTAATGCGCATACCGGTGTGCACTGTGTGCAATATCGGCCTTTCCAGCAGAACTGACTAGCCACACGCCTCGGAAAGTTAATGAACGTTAGATCATATTTTAACTTCCAATGAAGCACACGTAATGGTGCCTTTGGTTAATGCATATATGCGGCGTAATGACAGTAATGAATGGAAGGCAGAGAAACGCTGTGACTGCACAAATATGGGGAAATTAGGAACGACTCGAATTCTGACGCCATCTGTACGTTACTTCGGTTCCGGAAGCTGGACTTATCGAAATGTGATGAAGCTTGATTTTTGTTGGACGGAGTGTACTTTCGAATGACTGTGAGGATTTCGTCGACGAATTTCTCGAATGACATCTCATTTCCGTTGACAGGTGTAAAGTAATGTTGCCCCCTGGCTTACGTGCAGTATATATTCAGCTTCAGCCGCGACTTCGGTAATTAACTTTCTGATTTTTAAAAAGGACTGGTAATTGTGTAACTACATGGGCACCTGTTAGGCTCCAGAGAATGGGTCTGGCTCATTGCGGCAGTTACCGGTGTATTTTATTGCCAGTTTTTTTTTTGGTAATATCTTCATTAGGTCTGCGATCCGCTAGTCTCATTTAACAACGCTAGCCTCATTTAACAACCGCGCAGGGAACTTAATACTGTTTCCATTCTTTTCATATCGTCTTTTGGTAAGATTTTCTTTGGACAGGATAATTAACGTGAAAAGTCTGAGAACGTGTGTGACGATAGTTTGGTTGTCTTTCAACAAAATACGGCCCTTCCGGTGCAGATGATTTCTGAACACACCGCTGTTTGTGTGATCCAAAGGGACTTATGTTTATTTGTACAGTTGGCCTTCCGATGTCACTGAGGGTTGGTACGGTCTGAATAAAATAACTTTCACGGTGAAAGAACATAAACTGCATATTGCTGGCAGAACAGTCACCCCAAACACGTTGCAGCTGAACGTTGCCAGTTGTATCCGTGTGTAGGGGAAGGCTCTTTGCGAAGTGCTGTCCAATTCGACAGATTTTAGTACACAGCATTGGCTTAGCGTTCTGGTGAGAACTGTATGGACATGAAAATTTTATTTCGCCATACACTGACATTTTCCCGAGTTTTAATTAAATTAATCTGCTCTCTGAAATAATTAAAGGGTCTGTCCTTTGTTGATTCACTATCTAATGCCGGTGTATTGTATACGTGGCCGATCCCGGTGGCCGCTTGGTCTAAGGCGTACGTCTGCGGCCGCTCGTATGCTGGGAGTGCGGGTTCGAGTCCCGCCAGGGGCATAGATGGTTGTTTTTTGTGAATTTTGCTTATTGTACAGGTAGAGGTCTCTACGACGAACCGATCCTCGTCCTGGGGAGTCCTACCGTGTGTGTGTGTGTGTGTGTGTGTGTGTGTCAGTGCGTGTAATCAGCCCCAACAGTAACCTACTACACCTGCAGTGAGTCGGTAGAAGAGGTTAGACTAAAAAAAAGACAGGCAATTTACATGTAACTTTGAGGCGCGTTCGCGTAACCATTTTTGCCGTGGCAAGGAAATAAGCATTACATAATCCGTGTGTGTGTGTCTGTAACCTTAGTTATCCAGTTTGCAATGCGCATGCACCGTACTGCCATCGGCGGTCTGTCCGGCTCTACAGTATTTTTCCACATCACATAAACGGCACGATATTAAAAAAATGGCTATTAACATAAAATGTGCGTTTAAATTTTGTCAGCAGCTTTTGTCTGAGACACTTCTCATTCGAAGAATTTAGCGAGACATTACTCTTTATGGACGTAGGTCTTCGTGTAAAGTACACGTTATCCTTGTCATATCTTAATGAAACTTGAATTTTCGCGACAGATTTTCGAAAAATACTGAAATATCAAATTTCATGATAAACCGTCTAGCGGGAATCGCGTTGTTCCATACGGACAGACATGACGAAGGTAGTAGTCGTTTTTCGCAACTTTGCGAAAGCGTTTAAAAACTTTATACATAAATTGTGGTCTTATTATTTTCGACTTGTGAAATTAAAGAAAAATAATGTAATCTGCGCGTTTACTTCTCTTTGGTGTTGGTGAGGCCAAATTGCGTGCTTTCGTAATACACGTGGTCCTAGTTATATGTGGTCAGTTGGGGCCAGAAAAACCACATAAAGCGAATCCCTTTAAGCGGGATATTTTCGTTTGTAGGAAATAATGAATGCATCTAGATGTTGACATTGAGTACATCATCTTTAAAATCTACCAGTGTTTCCATATATGCACTGTTCTGTCCGAACTACTGAATGAGTACTGTGATTTTGTTGATATTGATTCTAAAAAAAAAACTTATTTCCCAAAGTACGACACGACTGCTGTCATTATGTCCGAGCAGTACCAAAATGATTCACATTTTTCCAGGTTCGAAGTCTTTTTTTTTTTTTTTGTCTCAGGCCAAACCACCCAAGGTGATCAAGAATTGTTTTGAAAATGAAATGAGATGAATCTATATGTGGCATAGGCAGTCTTCTATTTTGAGAGATTTTCGAATCACACATTCAAGAAACTGGAAAGGGAAACAACTCTGTTCTTGAAGTGTCAAAACTTAATTTTCATCCATGACATTCTGGTTGAACGTCAAGCTCAAAACTGTATGTCCCTCAAAGTTAAAAGGTCTTACTGAAGAAAGCGCAGTGAAGGTTTTGGTGCAGATTGTGACAAATTATCTGCCGAAGTAAATTGTCTGTATGAAAGTTGTATAGAATAGAATATCTTAAGAAACAGATGCAGCAAATGGAAGAATTTTATTGCTTCGTGTGGATGGCACTGAATGATATACCACAATTGAGCACTGTGAAACTTTCTCGTAAATTTATAATAAATAAGGGTGTTTCCATTTATGACGTAAAATGTTTTGACAAGTTTATCAATCTGAAGAAACTCCTGGAAGGTCGCAACGATAACGAATAATTCTGTAACCTATTACCACACCTGAAATGGGTGAATTACTTTGAAAATTCCACGTATGTGGATTGCCACTCATACTTTATTAAAATTGCCCAGTTCTTCTTCGTAGCCCCATCACACAATGCACACGCAGAACGAATTTTCTCACTACGCCAGCACAGTGAACAAAAGAGAGAATCTTAATATTGAGTCTGCCAAAGGCATACTGCTTTTGCAGTATAATTACAAGCGTCCTTCAGGCAAGGAATTCCATGGCTGCCTCAGAACAGCCAGCGACTTCTGACGAAGATACAGTCTACAGAGAAATATGCATTGGCACTGCCAGAGTCGGAACTTTTATAAATAGGTCACGAGGTACCAGGTAACAAAGGACTGTAAAAGTTGTCTTTGCGTGTTAAAGTGAGTTTATTGTTGCCTGGTTTCTCTTTGTACGGAAATATCTACGTACTAGCAGTTGCCTGTTTAGAAACTGTCCTCTCCTTGGATGTTTTGTCTTACCATAGCTAAAATGTTATTGATTTTTATGTAATTTTTGCTCGTCGTTGCAATTATTCTGTAATAGTATTACTGTATTGTTAGTAGTTGTAGTAATAAATCGGGGACCAGAATTTTGATACTTGTTTACCTGTCAATGTGCGTGTGCCATACACTGTTCAGATGACACCATACTCCCTCATTTTCGACCAAAATTTGGAAACCCCCTTTTCCGCTGATATGTCCTCTTTTCCTGATGGATAAATGGTAACCGTACATTGTGAAGAACGACTACTGGCTTCATTGATGTGTTTCTTTCACCCGTTTCCGAGAATTACAGTATTTATGAAACCATCCTCTGAACACGCATGAACGGCAGTCATCTTTTCCCCTGCGTTGCCATCTGTAAAGACTTCCCTTTTACTTCACCTGTTTGTCATCATAACGTAAATATCATATTGATGTCTTCCTTCTGAACGAAGTTTACCTAATTCAGCAAATAACTACAACGCCACCGAACAGTACGCGGTCACTTCTTACAGACTGTCCCCTTACCTTTGCAAGGAATATCTGTTTTGTATTATTGGTAGGGGTTTTCTTGAGGTTGGAACAATGTCCTGTTAAACATAGAGGCCCATGACCGTTGTTTTGACTACACACAAATTAAACCTGTCAGTGAATACTTTTTTAGTGTTTAGCGTCCCCTTATTTATTTTCCTGTTGTGTGCAGAGGGCTTCGTTTGTGCCTTTGCTCACCCGTCTTGTGTATTTGCTGTTGTCACTGATACACCAGAATACTTCGCTGTTCTTTCAAGCGCACGTCAAATAGGTAAAGTGAGGACTTTTTTTCCACTCCTTCTCGTTCACACATGGATTCACGTGGTTAACTACTTCTCTAGCTTCACTGCGAATGGTTTTACCCTTCTTTTCACTGGCCGCCATTTGTTAGTTCAGTTTGTAACAAATTGAGAGTCGAGATTAATGCACAAATCGAGCCAGAACAGAAAGCAGTGGCATTAGGTCCCAAACATAAGACAAAACTGCACTTCAGCTCATTGTGTTTTGAATTTGAATACATCAGTTACCGTTAATAAAAAGTTACGGCCCGGCTTCCCGCCCGCACGAAACTCCTGCCAGGGTCACCACAATACGTTTCAGGGTACAATGTCTGATATTTTCACATTGGTGTTGACAGAGATGCAAAGCTTCTGGGATGTTACGCCATCTCGACTTGTAGTTAGTGACGTTCTGGATGAAAGTAGTGCCCCCATCTTCAGGACCATGCTGTCCATGTTATTTCTTAAGACGGAGGCACTAGGCTCCTCCGTAATGTCGGTGACTTTACCAGACGACGCGGTTTAACATCCAGGAAGAATTGAATCTTCAGGTGTGTACAGTAGTAGATCATGAGTGTTCGAGAACAAGGTGCTTTGAAGAATGTTTGGATCTGAACGGGAGGCTGGAGAAAAGTGCATGAGTGAGGCTTCATTATTTGCACTTTTCAACAGGGCAGTGACCCTGGCGGGCACATGAATATAAGAATTACATACTGATTTTTTGTCGGAAAGCCAGGAGACTCACGTGTGGATGGGGGGATAATATGTCGTGTAGTGAGGAAAGTCGTGTGGGGTGGATTCTTTGACACGGTACTGAGACCAGCGAGCTACAATGGTATAAGGTACCATGGACGGCCAGCAGTAGTGTGCAGTATAATTATTGCACAGTATTATTGACCTTCTAGATTTAATATTGAAGGGTTGTATAGAATATTGTGTCAAATTGACCTTTGATTTACATAATATATTGTGCAATGTATTGAATAGTTGGTGGACAACGTTGCGCAATATTCATTCAGTTACCGTCTTTGTGCCGACCAGTGAACACGTCTCCAGCACAATAATTCCAGTTGATTGAGAAGTAATCCCTATGCATCTCAGGTCTTCAGACTTATTTCCAGTGGCCAAATAGCATAGCGTAATGGATTAAGCGCCGTGAGTGCGTCTAGCATATTAGCTATTTCTTTAGCGATTCTAGGGGTATCACTAAGGAGTATCCCGTCAGATGATGGACCGTCGAATCGCAGATAAAATTTTTAGTCGTTTGGCTCCGTCGGTGCTAAATTTGTCACGAAATTTTCGTGTGTGAATTGTGATGTGCGTTTGTACCATACTTTGATCCAGCGGCACTTCCTTTCCTTTATTAAACGCAGGGCTAAATCAGTGGTTTCAGAATCAGCATCAGTATCACTCAACGTGTTTACTCGTCGTGACCCAAGAGCAAAATAAAATATTGCACAGTATTATTAAGTCGTCTATATGACATATTGCGCAGGATTAATTCAAGGTAAAAATACTGAGCAATAATACTTACCGTCTAGGGGCCGCTTAACTGACCTATTGGTTCCGTAACAGGCAGGGTATTTCTGGGCTGTTAGGGGCTTTTTGATTCTCAGCCATGACTCTGCTGGTTGGAATTAGTCGGAATCTGTGCTGCTGGCTAGATATTTTTGCATATAATTCGGTTCGCCAATAGTAAGTTGTGTAATTATGAATTCACAGTGCGTGTTTGTGTTAGCATATAAAGGAACCAATTTCAAGAAATTTTCATCCCAGAATTTGTTTAGTTGGGAGGTTTACGTAATTGTTACGACCTTCCGCTGGTGATGGATCAGTGTCAGACACGGATGGATGCCAAATGAGTATGTAGCCCTCACACTCCTACGTCCTGTTGTTACCGTATCGCAGTGTTATGATGACCTCGGTTCTCTCATAACTCCCTCCGAAAGTGTTTCTATGTCTGGTAGCTCAGCCCAAGATGTGTGGTTGGATTTATTTCGGTGCAGGCCGTATCCCGCCCCATGCCTAATTTTAGGTGGTGAATGCTTCGTCTATTTTTCCTTCCTTACATCTCAAGATACATCATTGACCTCTTCCGCCTTCACGGGCGCGGTTTATATAGATCACGACGGATAACTATAGCAGTGCACACTCATATCACGGACCGTGAAACACAATACCATTATCGACTTAATTCATTGAATTTCAAATGTTCTGCGCTTTCTGGTGCCAGATAGTAATTTAACGGCACGAGTCGCAGTAGCTCAGTATAATGACGTTGGGGGGCAGAAAACGACCGGGGTTTGATTCTGGGCAAGGGCATGGGGTTTGTTTCTCCGTCGCCGCGTGTATAAAGCAATTGGATATGAAGTTGCGCACCTTCGGCAAGTGCCACTATTAAGCATTCGTGGAGATATAACTTCCATCTTTGTAGTGTGATGCACAGGTACAACATTGCCAAAAGCAGAGTAATTCCCTTTGGACATTAGTACAAGTTTTGTGGCTGTTTCTTGAGAAGCTATGTTGTTTATCGTATCCGTAGTTACCATTGTAAATAACAACAGATAACTTCAACCTTGTAACTGACTATGAAAGTTAATTATCCAGTCCAAGAAATGCACAACATATATATATATATATATATCATAAGTACTCCTACATGTTTCATTGCATCTGCATCATCTTCAGGAAGTCTTAACCTTGTGCTTGCTAAAGTTACAAAATTATTAAAATTTAGATGGCAGTGTTAGTTTTTAGTAACTTTAGCTTCATGTTTTTATAGATGTTATACATTGTTGCTTGTTGAGCTTCTGCTATTTTGATGTACTGTACAGAATGTATGGTATGTACAGGTGAGATGGTAGAAGTGCACAGAGTAGTAGAAGATTTCATTGTAGCATAACAAATACAATTCTTGTCCAGCCAGAGGAGGGAACTGTGGAATGAACATTATTTGATATTAAATTATTCACCATTGTTCATTGATCACAACTGTATGAAGAAACACTAATAGGAGGTAAAATCTAGTAGTAGGCAAATTGCTTTACCCTAAGCTACAGTATTTTGCCTGCAGTGGTACAGATGTTGGAGACAAATAATATGTACCTCACCTTGTGTGTGTGTGTGTGTGTGTGTGTGTGTGTGTGTGTGTGTGTGAGAGAGAGAGAGAGAGAGAGAGAGAGGGAGAGATAGAGAGAGAGAGAGATTGGTTTTGATTGTATTTTGAGTACTGGTAATACTCTTGGACATGTTTAACACAACCGCACTCTTGGCTTGCTGATCAGCCATCCATTGTTTGTGGTCTCATTTGTGAATAATAGTGATCTTTACAGGTGATTGACAAGGTAATTGTTGTAATGAAGTGTGAGTTATGCAAAGAATTATGGATGGATGGAAAGATTCAAAGGAGGGCCGGGATGCTGTTTGTGGTGTGCGTTATTGATGCCTATATTTAAGAACAGTATGCTGAGGGGGATATTTGACCTTATGGTGGAGGAAGTGATAGGTTGCTGTGTGCTATTAGAGTTACATTTCCACTATCAAAATAGTTTACGTTGCATACTTTCATGCAACAATGGAATATGGCATTTTAGGGGGGTGGGGGATTTGACAGACAGCAAAAAATATTCCCACAACAAAAAATGGTAATTAGAATTATGACTTGTTTGAGCTCTAGTACATCATGTAAGTTATTAATCTTGTCTTCACAGTACACACTATCCCTGATGAGGTTCTTGTCACTGAATTTGGAAATTTACACATTTATTTCTACAATTCATGGTTTTAATACAAGAAATAAATTACAATTGCATAAACCATCAACCACCCGTGCAATATACCAGAAAGGGACATACTATAATAGCATGAAAATCATCAACGTATTGCCCAGATGTATTGCTGAGTTTGTTCTGAGGAAAAATGTTTTATATCAGATTTGAAGAAGTGTTTACTTGACAAAGCCTTCTACTCAATTGAAGAATATAGGGACTCTTAATATGCTATTTGATATGAGGCCTGATTGGGGTTTTTTAGTTTTGTAATAATTATGATTTCTGGTAGTATTTTATACCAGTCTTTACTGTTTTTTTAATATTGTATTATTTTTATGTATGAGGTTTTTGACCATATTTCTGCTCATGTGATGCTGGTTTATTGTGTGACTATTGATTATCTTCAGTCAGATTTATTCTTATGACGTGCTTTATATCCTGTGCCATTGTGCTCTAGGGACTGATGAAAGTGAAATCTTGTTTGTGTATGTATGTAGTTCTGTGATTTGTACTTCTTGCCTTATATTACTAGAGTGATAAGATGGAGGAGGATTATGTGGTGTGGCATTTAGGATGTTTAGAAGAGAAGAGAGATGTATTTTATGTAAATATGATGAAGGGGTGGGCTGGATTAATTAATCTGTCTCAGGACAGAGATTGATAGCATGTTCTTATGAAAATTGAAGTCAACCTTCCAGTCCTTAAAACTCAGGGCATGTCTTGACTGGAGAAGCAGTGGCTTCTAAAGAAGGACTGTGCTCCTTGAAATAGCAGCAACAACTGGATTCATATAAGTTTGTTTTTATTATCTTGCAAATTAACATACTAGTAATAATCCATCAGTATTACATAATGTAAGTGTTCATTCTCACCTCTCTTATCAGGTGGACACTATTTACCGCCTTGCTTAGACTGGGCCTGTTTACATTCATTCATGTTTGAATTTATACTATTCAGTTCACTTCATTGATGCAACAGTCAAGTGGCCACTATCATAAAAAACACAAATCCATTTAATTATCATAATTAATGTATCATTCTTCAATTACCTTGCAGACTTTTACGGCATGGTGTAACTCACACCTCCGAAAGGCTGGAACAGCTATCGAGAACATAGACGAAGATTTCCGGAATGGACTTAAGTTGATGCTGCTTCTGGAAGTCATCTCTGGCGAGACATTACCCAAGCCAGATCGTGGCAAGATGCGATTTCACAAGATTGCCAATGTTAACAAGGCTCTTGACTTCATTGCCAGCAAGGGTGTCAAACTTGTGTCGATTGGTGCAGAAGGTTTGTTGTACTGTATTCACACATAATTATGTTCATCAGATCCTGACAGCTTCTGATTTCCTGAGATTACTCAGGCAATAAATTTGTCTGTGATAGATCAGAATTTAGATTTGTATAAATGGTGAGTGCTGTTTTAGTACAGTAATTTTACATAAAGAACCACAACTCCTAAATCTTATGAACCTACAGTAAAGATGTCATTTATACAATTGTAAATTGTAATATCAAATTTGAAATGTGAGATCTTATGTGAAGTATGTATGTTTGTATACTTACAAATTCATAGCTAGCCTGATGGTGATCTTCTGAGACTTAAACACACAGCTTTATACTGCATAGCATGTTTACCCCGCATGCAAGATGACTTAATACCATTATCATCAGTCCCATCCACTGCATTGGATGTACAGCACTTTTTAAAACCTTTCACATTCACTTGTGGTGAGATGCATTGCCATGTCATAATGATCGACATTGACTAAATACTATATTTATATTTCTTGGTTTAAAAACATAATTGAACCCATGATTCACATTTTTCTCCACAGATGGTGTTAGTCGTGTTAAGAATTTTAAATATATGTGTACTGAATTTTTGTGTTGTGCCTGTGGTCTGATCAGTCTACATTTATGGCTCTTTTTATGGTTTTCAAGTTATGGATTGGTCCAGGTTTTATTTTTGAGTCGAATAGTTAATTTTTTAAAGCCATTAATTAATTTTTTAAATAGTCATTTTCCAGTTACTATTAGATCTGTTTTCAGGTGCATATCTTAGCAAGTTAGGTAACATCATCCCATTGTATTTGTTCAATCAGTGTTTCTTATGGTTTATTGTTTCTATGGTGTTCAGGGACTGAGAATAGCTCTAAGGGGTTAAAAAATTTTATCATGGACAAAGTTCCAGAAAAGAAGATTGTGTCACTTACCTTCAGTCAGACTGTGTTCTGTCTTTTGTTCACGCATGACAGTTTGGCGATGCAGGGCTTGGTGTGGCCCTGCTTGGTCCAGTGACGATGATTGGTTTAGCGTGGTCTTGTTCAATGTTTCATACATGAATGTAAGATGACCTGACATGTTTAGGTGCCAAAATTAAGGATAAAATGTCGCCTTGCATTCGAGTAAAAAATGGTAATATTAAAAAAGTGAATGGTGAACTGTATTCAGTGATTATATCCCAGTCATCAGTATCACTGAAGTAGTAAAAATAATGTAGTAAGTTGAAGAGCAGAAACCGCTGGTATGTTGCAACATTATATTTTTCAAATATTTTCAAATTTAATTTATGTTTATTTATGAAAACTACCGTACACACCAGCCTAGTCCTCATTAACCCTTATATACTTTATTTCTTATGGGTGGAAGGTCTCCACTCAGAGAGTATTGCAGTTTGCTTTAAGAGGAATTTTTGTTTTTTTCTCATTTGACCACCATAACTGGGACCACCTTATCATCACTGGAAGAAGTGATCTCCTCCATGAAGATAAATGCTGAAAAACTTGGGCCATATAGAGTGAGTTAACATCGTGTGACTGAACACATCCCTTGTTTGACCAGGGGATCAGATATAGGTTTTATCTGTCAGAAAAGGTGGTGGAAGACAGGTGCCTTTTTTCTTGGCAGTAGATTTATTTGTATTTCAGTACTAGGGATTAACATTTCTGTCTGAATCTCCAGGCTTGTAATTCTGTTGCAGAGATTGTTGATGGGAATCTGAAAATGACACTGGGCATGATTTGGACCATCATTTTGAGGTTTGCCATCCAGGACATCTCTGTTGAGGAAATGACTGCAAAGGAGGGGCTGTTGCTGTGGTGCCAACGCAAAACAGCACCATACAAGAATGTCAATGTGCAGAACTTCCATCTCAGGTGTGTTAGAAAATGAAAAATGTTATATTATAGGGTGTCATTAAGTATTATGCATGCCTAAAAATGTGTTAATCCTTTATGAGCTGTATATAATGGTGTCCATCGTGTACCCCTCGACAAGAAGTAGGCATATGTTTCATTTGAAATTTGCCACTTTACTACTACTACTACTACTACAAAACCATATTTACTAAATGTGGATTATCTATTTCAAGGTATGTCAGATAGTAGCTTGTTAGGAACTTAAGAGATGATTATCTTTGATTTTAAAAATGAAATTTGTGCTATGAAGTTGACAAGTGTGAAGAATCATATCTTTCTATCCTTTCTGTCCTGCTGTTTGTAGTACATGGAAATGAAATTTATGCAATGAATTCTGCTGTATGTTTCAGTCATACGCAGTGAAACTGATTGTATAATTTTGTCTCTTTTACACCTTTGCTTTCATGTTTTGGCAACATTGTGCCATCTTAATGTAAATATATTTTATGTTATTTATGAACATTTGCAAGTGCAATGCATCTGGGTTTGGTATCTTGAAGAGTAAAATTGAAATTAGAGTTTAAATTATCAGTTAAAATAGAATTACATACCATTGGTCACCATTATGCCTATATGTAACATACTTGGTTTGTGAGTGGAGCCACACCTGTGTTAAGGCTAAGGCTTAGTGTTTAATAATATTATGAAGTGTTGATATTTGTGTAACTTCAGTATATATCGCCCTTACATAATTATCAAACCATTTAGAGGGTCTCCAAATTCTTTTCACAATGTTATTTCAGTACTGAAGATTTTTTTAAATATTTCAAACCACTTTTAATATGTGACTGGTCGTTGGTGATTTGTATTGATAGTAAGTGATGTTCCATATCCTTGTAGTAGTAGTAGTAGTAGTAGTAGTTGTTGTTCTAGTTGTTGTTTTTGTTCTTGTTTATCATAATTATTTTGAATTTCTTCTTTGGGTAAGTGCATCATTTCTACAAAGTATTTCATATATTTCAAATTCATTAATAAATAAATGATAAGAATGACGGTGATTATCATCATCATCATCACCACCACCTTTAAATAGTGTAAGTACGATTATATACCTGGAACAAACCATGCTCTAGGGTATATAGTGTTGCAGCTGTTCTGTATTTACAGTCTGAGCTACATGCAATGTTATGTTTCGTACTTTTAAATTAGTGTATCATCATCACCATCATCAGAATGTATTTTCAGATGACTGAATATTTAAGTGACAGTAGTGAGTGAGTTGCTAAACTCTTAAAGTTGAATATGACTTTTGTTTAATGAGATGTGTTGCACTTTTCTCCCATCATAAAGGATGAGCTTCAGCCATGTTTGCAAGAAAATAATATGACTAATATTATAATAACTTCATTACTCATCATGAATCAAGTAGCACCTGGTCAGACACTGCACCTTAATATGTATTTTGTTAACCTCGTCATATGACAGACCCATTTCTCTTAAATGGTCGAATTATAGGTTTGTGTTGTGATCCAGAATTCTTAACTAGAGTCATTCACAGTGTTTCACATAGTGTGAGGTCATCCATATAAATGTTTTAATTGACCCATTTTACACTGATTTGGGATATCACTGATGGCACTGGAGTTGACCTGTCTGTTAAAATAAATAACATCTTTATGATTAAGGTGTCACTTCTGGGATGTGATGTTGGGTCACTGGGTATCTAGTTCCCAACATCTTGAGACCGCATTGGTCACATTGTTAGGGGTCAAAAGGTCCAAGAATAATACCAAGGAAACGGTGTACTTGTATGAATATGTAAGTGTATTGCAACTTGAGAATGGCCGAATGGAAAAGTTAAGGGGGCCAGTCAGGGAGTACCTAAAGCAGCAGGTTGCAGCATCACGTCTTAGAAAAAGTGATACTTTTATCTTCACCATTGTACAAACTTAAAAGCTGGCATTTTTATAGATGATCCTATGCTACATAAGTGATGCAGGCACCAAAACACAATGAATGAATATTAAGGGTATGAATCCCAGTGCAAATGAACAATTTTATTATTTATTGTTGGAAATTGGTAGTGTTTAATACTTTTTTTAACTATGAATTTTAATTATAATTTTAGTTAGAACTTTTACGGTTCTGTCACTCAGATTCATTGCACTTGTAGTAGTTCACAGATAGGAAGAGAGATATTAACTGGAAGATGGCGCAATAATGCCAATGTAGTGCATTGAACAGGTGATAACATATTCACTGAACTTAGTTTCTTATAACTGAAACATAAAGTATTATTATATAATACTCCATAAGACCAAAATAGTTGTGTTCTCTTTGTTATGTTACTGAAATTAGAAAGAAATGATTGAACTTGTTTTTTATGACTGAAACTTAAAGTGTTATTATATAATACTACATGACATCAAAAGAGACAGTTGAGTTCGTGACATTAGAACAGAAATGATGTATATGCTTCATGGATTTCAGAATTTGATGGTTAGAGTGAACGCAGATTTCTTGCCACATAATCCTGTGATTATATATTCTACATGTATTCTAATTAATTTGAGTAGAATTTGGTGCAGTGTTTTATCAAGAGTAATGCTACGTATTCATAAAATAAATTGTTTAGATAATGGCAAATCAAGTGAATGTTGTGGCAGAACAGTTCATACATTGAAGTTAAACGAATAATTAACAAAAAGATACCACTGTCTTAGCAGAAATCACTTGTACTAATTTAACCCATTGGGCATGATATAGGGCCAGTTCCATTCACTGCTCATGCTCACAACTGATATTCTAGGTAATATTTATTTAATTTTCTAATTCCCAGGTTTTTATAATGTTGACAGAGGAGTCACTCCACTGTGTTTGATATTAAGTTAGCTTTCTTTGGTTACAGTATGAAGGTTATATACTAGATTATAGTTTTTTTTGCTTGCAGCTTCAAAGATGGGTTGGCTTTCTGTGCTCTCATCCATCGCCATCGCCCAGACCTAATAGATTATAACAGGCTCAGCAAAGACAATCCACTGGAAAATTTGAACACTGCATTTGATGTGGCTGAGAAGTACCTTGACATCCCTCGAATGTTAGATCCTGATGGTAGGTTTGTTACACTGTGGAGTTTGCTGAACGTGATTGCTATTCTTTACCTTTGTGGAAAGTTCATATAATTATAGAGGGGCATTATTTTATTTGACAAATCGCATCGTATCTCTTTCAGACTGGTTTATGTAAAGGCAGGCAGTGCAATGACTGCAGCTGTTCCAATTTGCCATTTTGCCAGTTTGCTTTTTATGCAGTGTAATGCAGTTAGTAGTATTGTTATTACTCACCATATTTAATGAAGGTGCTGGAAATAGTTTCCCCCAGCTTGCAGGTGCACCATATCTAGCAAACGTTTATTTCGCATTGAAGTTAACGCTGGTGAAATTGAATGCAGTACATCCTGAATGATTTTTTTCATGCTGTTTTCAGTGTGAGAGTTATTACTATACACTCTGCCCTTTAACATGCTCTACAAGTGAAAATTGTACTGACTCAGATGTCACAAATGAGGAGGCCACAGTCCATTACCCACATTCTGTCACCCGGAATCTGTCAACAGTGTATACAGGCTAATTATTTATGGCATGAGCTGTTTACATGGCTGTGCTGAAAAAAAGATGTAAGGTATTTCATAATCATGGGGGTGTTCAACAAATCAGTGAATTTATGATCTCAGAAAATAAAAATTGACCCACTAGCCATAGATGTGCTTGCAGCACACCACACACCAACTTTAATATCATGTAGTGGCCATTAGGGACTTAATATGAGATTTTCTGCAGACCAGTACCTGTTCTTCATTCTGGAGTCTACATAACCACTTGGCTGAAGTCAAGTGATAGCTAAACAGAACAAATGTGTGGCCTACATGTCCAGCATATACCCCATGAAGATACCATTTTACAAAATTATCGTGCCCGACAATGTGGCATAGTTTGTGAACCATAATTGTTTTATTACATTTATGCAAATGCAGCTGTTTTGTTGCATTTCCTGCTGATGATGTAGACACTTCCATTTTCCTTGCAGGTTAAGCTAACAGTTTTCATGGAGCTTTCTGTAATTCAGCACCATTTGTTGTTTAGTTTTTCCTCAGTTACCATTTCCGGTGTGAGTTATCTCATATACTAGAATGGAACCTGTTGGTCAAAACCTTTTCCCTAATTTGTAAATTGTTTTCATGTTTGAAACAGGTACATCAGGAAATTGTTGTCTCTATTTATGGCATCACTTCATGCAGAAATGCAATGAATGTATGTGTCATACAGAAACACCTCATTGCAGCTGATGATGCATACATTCGTGACAACCTTCATTCGGTAACATGTGGGTAAGGTAGGAGTGGGCTTAGTTAATATGCAAAAATACACATTTGACTGACAGTATTTCTCAGATAAAGTAATGCCCCTCTAGAACAGTTGACTCCCTAAAAGAAGTTTATGACATGATAAGATAGGTTGGGCATATTTCAGATCTGATCAACACGCCCAAGCCGGATGAGCGTGCCATTATGACCTATGTGTCTTGCTACTATCATGCCTTCCAGGGTGCTCAGCAGGTAATCGGTTGGAAATGCAGTAATGGCTTTGTGCTTCAGACATAACCTTACACTTAGTGGCATGGAGTGTAAGCCCAACTTAACTGATTCTTGTTCTCTGTTGTTTCATTGAATGAGCTAGCAAGTAAAGCATGGACTGTGTGCTCTAAGTGTTAACAGGTGGCCACTCAACCTAACCAAATTTACTTTCAGGTGCAAGTTCATTGAAGATGCCATGTGGCAACTCCATATTTTCATGTAATTTAACATTTGCTCATGTCTAGAATAGCTCATTAAATGATTGGCTGTGCCCTGGATTAGCATGATGTGATTGCTATCAGGGGCAGGAATTTTTCTTGGCCTCTGCATCCAAGCCTGGTCTGGGGACCAAGCCAGCCTTCTAGGAAGCGAGTTCTGGCTGTTGTTTCCTGCTAGAGTGAAATGGCTAGAGTGTGAAGCTGGCAACACACCTCCATAAAGTGATGAAGCTAAGGACATATGGAGTGACTGGCTGGTTGGACAATAGGGTTTTGATCCCCAGCAGAGGCATGGATTTTTCTCTTTGCCACTGCATGTAGGCTTGTACTAGGATCCACTCAGTGTTGGCGTCAGATAAACATGAGGGATGTCTTGTTCTTACATCCCATGTGTATCTGTGCCATAATACAAAGTCATTTGGACAACTTTGCTGTTATCTAACATTTGCTCCTAACATCACTGTAACAATGTGTGTGATGTTTACTGCTTCTTCGCATGCTGCAGACCTGGTAAACACTGCGATGCCAGATGAACGTGCCGTGATGACCTACGTCTCATCATATTACCACTGCTTCTCAGGCGCACAGAAGGTACACAGAAAGCATAGGATATGTTGCTTTTTGAAATAGGGTGTATTTTTATCTTTATCTATGAATAGAAACTTCATTGAGGTACATAGACGTTCTGCATGTGCATCATCTGTGAGAAAAATTCTCAGAGGTTTAGTGAGTAACCAGTAAATGTTATTACCCTTCTTTTCCAATACACTGCATCTGTCTTTGTTAGCTTTACCGCTGTATGAAACTACATAGTTTTGTTCTGGAAATGAAACATATTCAGCGTGGGCATCTCATGTCAGACATACAGTTGCTAAGAAATTTTCAAGCTCAAGTCATGTACACTGCAACATGCCATTGTCAACTGATGCAGTATGATCTTCAGTTTTATTCAACTGTTTGATGTTGGCCACCAGAGTGGGACACACATGTGCACATGGCTATCCCCATAGGAAAAACCATGGGGTGTGATTTCCAATGATTTGGCTGGCCAAGAGATGTGACCATCACCGTCAGTTTGTTGGTTTGAGAAGTGCTTATTACAACATGCACAAACGTTGAAGCTCCAGTTGGGTTGTGCACTATGTTGCTGCTAGAACAAGGCAGGCTGCAGTTCTATTAACTGTGGGTATAGAGAGTTTTCTAGCATATATGATTAGTGGATGTCACTATTGCTTTTGTATTGAAAGAGTGACGTATCAAGTGATAGTGCAGCAGGCCATTACACATTACCTTTAGAGCTGTGTGTAATGTGCTCCACTGTAGCAAAAGGATGTTGTGGTCCCCAAATGTGTACATCCTCAGTACCTTCTTTGGAGTGTGGAATGCCACGTTATTTACCTTATGAATTTATTGTCTTCATCCAGTTTCACATACTTGGTTATTGCCACCCTGTCATCTGGCATAATTGCATGCATCGCTTGTAGCTTGTGTCCGTACGGACAAAGGTTTTCATAACACCCAGTACATTGTCAATGATGGCATTGAAGCTAATGCACTGTAGCATACATCAACTTACTTTGACTTTGGACAGGGTCCTTGTGTATGTGTTAGACATTTTTATCAGACCTGTGGATGCTTTGCAGTTTTCTTGTGTGGAACGTTTCCAGTCTCCTTGAATGTTTGTACTGATCACATCAGTGGTCTCATTGGTGGCATCTTTTGACATGTTCTGGAACGTGTTGTGACCTGTGTGTCCGATCTCATTCTGATAAAACACTCCATTCACTCCATAAACAGAGCTGATGATTCAAACACACACTGATACAGTGCAATGGAAAACAAGTGTTGCTGCCATCAACCAGGTACTTAGGGAAGAAATTGTGAGAGTTTCTCTTACAGATGATGCAAAAATCAGTGTCTCCATATCTTTTCATAAAGTTTTTATTGACAAATAAATTTATAAAGATAATTTAATACACCCTGCACTTCTTAGCTTAAAAAATTAATAGAGAATAACTTTGTCAGACTTTGAAACAAGAAAAATACTTGATTAATTGCAAAGTGAATATGTTACTTTTATAGTTCTATACTTTATTGGCATAATTTCTGAGTAATTGGAAGCTGTACAGATAGTTATGGATTACTTTTGAACAAACAAATTTCCAGTGCTTTTTGTAAGTCTGTAATAAGATGGGACACTTTAATGAGCAGCAATTTGAGAATGTTGTGAAATTTATTCAAGTAAGTTGGGTGAACACATTCCTTTCAGTGAATGAAGATTCAGGGCATTTTCCTGTGGTGTTATTGAGCCCTGTTTGTTCATTTTTCAAAAGATTAAACACATATGTCATCATAATTTCTTTTTTTGTGTACAGTTCCTTGTTGAGTTACTGATAATGATGATGATGGTGATAATTATTATGACACTGTCATTAAGTTATAATCTTTTATGAACACCTTATTATTTGTCATAAATATTGCTTCATTTGGCAGGTCTGATAGCAGGTCTATCTTCCCCTGTGTTATACTCCCTCCCACATGCCAATAATTTTGTCATCATGTTTGCTTTTTGCCTTAATGAGCATGCTTGTTTATATAAAACCCTAGTGCACAGAAGGCTGATGAAAGTTAAACCAAACCTTCAGAATGGTATTTCATTTGAAAGTATTTTCATTGTAATAAATGAGTAGTTTAGGTTATGAAAAGAGCCAGTTATAAATTATGTGTATGTGTATTACTATAAATGTATAATGTTCATTCATTGTTTTTGATACATGTAACACTGTAAGTCATGAATGTGTAGTTTTTACTTTAAGGCACTGGTAATTCTCTGGTTTGCATATTTTTTTAACATAGCAGGTTAATTTCGCGTAAGTTACATGCAACTAACAGCGGTACTTGTAATTGAATCTGAAATTTCAACACTTCTGTTCCTAAAGCTGTCAGGAAATTTGGGATACTAAGATGTTAAACATGATAAGAGTCCCAGTTTATTCTCTTCTCTGTATGTTCTGCAAGATTTAAGTTGGTGTGAGTGACTAATGTACCATTTTCTTTGCAGGCAGAGACAGCTGCTAATAGAATCTGCAAGGTTTTGAAAGTCAACCAAGAAAATGAACGCCTTATGGAAGAATATGAACGGCTGGCTAGTGATGTAAGTAAAATAACTAATTTTTTTTATCCCTTTACATGGATTAGAAATACTGTTCCTTAAAGTGATAACAAAGTAAAATTAATTTTTGATTCTCACACAGCTGTTGGAGTGGATCCGTCGTACAATGCCATGGCTGAACAGTCGCCAGACTGACAATTCATTGGCTGGTGTGCAAAAGAAACTGGAAGAGTACCGTACTTACCGGCGCAAGCACAAACCTCCTCGTGTTGAACAAAAAGCAAAATTGGAGACAAACTTCAACACCTTGCAAACAAAGCTGCGTCTGTCTAACAGACCTGCCTACATGCCAACTGAGGGCAAGATGGTCTCGGTGAGTGTTTGAAGTACTACACTAATCTTCATTTTTAGTAACTTTGGGCCATTGTATCCATTATATAGCAATGAAAGTGAGTAATGTCACATTATCCTTGTGACAAAGTACTTTTACGATTGTGTGCTGCCAATGCATTTGACCAGTATGACTCAAAATTGAACACTGGAAGTGCTGTTTTGTGTGAAGGTATATGTACTGTAATGATTATTGCACACTGTTTTGAATAAAGACTTGTCATCGTGAAGTTTACATCCGTAAGTTAATAGAACACATCCTGTTGTGTTATGTCTCAGTCAGGAGAATAATAAAATTTCAGTTGAACACAACTTATATTCTCAATCAGATATGTAGGCTATTATGTTCTTGTGGCAATTGATGAGACAGGCGTTACTGGCCAAAAGTGACTTATTATAACACATCCCGAAGTGTTATGCCTCAATCGAGGGAATAATAAAATTCAATTCGAGCACATCTTATTATCTCAATCAGATACATAGTGTTATGTATCTGATTGAGTCTATATGTTGTGTTCAACTGAAATGTTGTTATTATATCTAATCTGTAGTTGATATTGATACTGTTTGGGGATTTTTGCACTCAGTGGCATTAGACTGTGTGGTCTGCATTTGGAGGTACTTGGTGTTTTCATCTTCAGGTTTGAATTGAGTGAGTAAAGAATATGTGCAGGTTTTGGGTACATAGGCACATCTCACTGAGGGTCTTGTAGTAAAATTTAAATTGGCTCAATGTTCATATGAAGAAGGTCATTAGGTATGTTGGAATGAATTTGAGATTTAGTAAATTGAAATTACCATATTTACTTGAATGCAAGATGAGTTTTTTTTAACCTTAAATTTAATGCAAGATGAGTTTTTTTTTAACCTTAAATTTATTGTGAAAATATGTGACGCTGTCTTAAATTTGAATATGATGGGCTGAACGGGACCATGCCAGCCTGTATTACTCTGAACCAGATGATGCGGAGCCAAATAAAGGCCTGCATTGCCGATTTATCATATGATATCTGTGCTCTTCTGAGATATTACACAGTGTAGAGTGATAGTTCTGTACCAATGTTTCAGGTCAACCTCTCAGTCCAGTCTTCAGTGGTCAGTAAATTCAAAAGAGAGAAAAGATCACAACTGAAGTTAGTTGACAAATTCTTCTTCTTTTTCTGGGACTTTGTCCATCTTCCAATTTTTTTAAAGAAGCACTGGCTTTATTTCTGTTTTCGGACAAAGATGCATCTAACCTGGTCATTCCCTTAGATACAGCTATTCTCAGCCACTGGGCATCATAGCAACAGGAAACTTGTTATGATATGCACCTGAGAACAGATGCAGGCTATGGGTAGTAACAGGAAAATGGCTATTGAGAAATGAAGAAGTAACTGCAATACTCAAAAATAAAACCTGGACCAATCCACAAATTATTAACCTTAAAAAGAACCATCAACATAGACTGATCAGACCATAGACACAACACAAAAATCCAGAACACATGAATTTAAAATTCTTACTAACACTGTCTGTGGAGAAAATTGTGTATCTTCATGGGTTCATATAAGTTTATAAACCAAGAAATGAAAGTGTAGTATTTAGTCAGTGTGGATCATAATGATATAACTGTGCATCTCACCAGAATTGACTGAGGGGTTTTAAGAAGTGATGTATATCTGATGCAGTGGATGGTACTGGTGATATGTATTGGAATGACAGTGAAGAGGATGGGCATGTTAGGAGTGAGTGTGAGGAAGATGATGGCACTGACTGGAAGACTGGTGAAGTTAGATAGCATATAACATGCTCTGTGTATTAAGTTTATGAAATTAATAGTAAAATACTTTTTCTTAGCAGACATTTTATTTTTTGAGGATCATCTTAGACTTGGATAAATACTCTACCTGGGCAGATTTTTTTTGGGAGGGTGGGGGTGGGGTCATCTTATATTAGAGTCATTTGCATTCGTGTGAATATGGTAATAGCAGGTATACGAACTACATGGACTCGGTGCACATGCGTATTTGAAAAATCAAATTGACCATCATAGTTTCGAAATTCTGCTTATATAGATTTTGTGAAAACCAACAGGAGTTAGCAAAAATAGAAAGGCGGGTAGGGTGTGTTACTTCTTCATGCTTGTCACTTAACTTCCTGATTGCCTTCCGTAAATGGTGCTAGCAAAAGTGGGTAATATATTATATATTATTTTCTTCTGAATCAATGTTTGTGTGATGGGTCATAGGTTTTGTTTGGTTGTGTTATTAATATAAACTTGTATTTCTGTCTTAATTTTGGTTTATATGGATATTTCTACCGCTAGGTGCATACACAAATGTAGTTAACTGCTGTGGGTTGTGCAGTGATTGAGCATGGTTGTTTTGTTGGACAGAACTGGGTAGCTGCCTGCCCACCCTATTAGCTGTGGACATAAACAGATGTAGTTTGTGGAACATGTTCTTCTTTGTATGCAAGATGGTGAACAAACTTCAGAATCTGAGAAGTCGTAAGAGCACTTATTGTGGTTATATAGGCCTGTTAGGAAAATGTGTTCCTTTTCAAGTTAGGCATTCATCCCATGTACCAGGTCTTATTCTACATACTGGGCTGTGTTGAAGATTTTACCCATGGAAGTGTATAATAAGATAAATACAATAACATTCTTTTTAAGATTTCTTTAATACATTGAGAGGAAGGTTAAATTTAGGGACATTAAGTGGCACCTGTGCTTTAAATGAGTACTATTTTTCATGTTTATTATAGGACATAGCCAATGCCTGGAAAGGCTTGGAACTCTCAGAGAAGTCCTTTGAAGAATGGCTGTTGTCTGAGATGATGCGGTTGGAGCGCCTGGAGCATCTGGCCCAGAAGTTCAAACACAAGGCTGACATCCATGAGGACTGGACACGAGGAAAGGAGGAGATGTTGCAGAGCCAGGACTTCCGTCAGTGCAAGCTGAATGAGCTGAAAGCTCTTAAGAAAAAGCATGAAGCTTTTGAGTCTGACCTTGCTGCACATCAGGATCGGGTGGAACAAATTGCTGCAATTGCTCAGGAACTGAAGTGAGTGCATTTTTTGTTTAACATGACTTACCATACCAAGTTTTAATTAAGACCTGAAAACATTTTCCAGAATGCATTTTTTTTTTTTTTTGTGATTTTGCATTCCATATTGTGGCCATAGGGCTGTTTATTGCAGATGCTAAACTAGAAGCTAAATGACACCAAAGATTTCATATTGCCACACAGTGCCAAGAAATTAATTTGCCTTTTGTTTGATTAAATATTTACTATACCTCTAACGAAACTTGCAGGTAACATATGTTGGAAGCTTTATGCCAAGCAAGGGTTATGTTGAACTGACATGATTTTGCATGTAAATTCCAAATACCAGACTTCTTCAAAATATATTTGGCAGATATGGAAGTGCAATATGCAGCAAGATGCACTTTTTGTTTTTTTCATTCAGTGAATGCACATTATGCCAAGAAGTTACAAACATTCAGATTCTATAATGAATTGGATAGCAAAGGAATTACAGACTTTTTAATGTGATTCTTAGAAATCCTAAAATCTTTCAAGTGAGGGGTAAATTCTGTTCAGTGTAATAAAAATAAAATTTAACATAGCTACTGAGTTAAAAGTAACAGATGTGAAATTATATTTTTGTTAAAAATTCATTAATTTTTTAAAACCCATTCAGTGTAACTGTGTCTGTCAGTGGGCTAGGTAGTTTAAATTCTCTTAATGAAAAAGAGACATATTAAGTTTAATGTACAGTATACAAAAATGTGTCAAATGAAGGTTATAATGTCTCATAAGACTGATCTTAACTGAAATTTGATCAGGCACTGCAGGCTGGATTCATCTGGCTAAGGGTAGCAACCAGTGTGGAGGTTTCTGTAAGCACAATACTGAACACACCTGTTTCATAAAATACTGGAAATTTTTATGAACAGCAGAGGAGCTTTTAACCTTTGAGTAAGAACTGTGCTGCACAGAGTTAATCAGTTCTTAAAGAGAGATTTACATTTGTGAGAAATTAGGTAATATTGGAGTTGTGTTTGGAAAGAGACTGGCCAAATATTCACAAGAAGAATTTTCATGAAAGGGTTGTTGAACAATTTAAAAGTGGAACATGCTTTTTGTTTCATGATGGTTTTTTATTGGCTCTTGTTTATCATTGTCAGTATGTGAAGTGTTGATATATGTCATCCGTTCTGCGTTTTATCTCATCATGTGTTGAAAATCACTATATTTGTCACTTTATTCCATAAGTTGTCGTTAATTATTTTATTCCACTCTCCAAATTCTATTGCACAGTTGTATATGAGTCATTTTTATAGTGCACATACACAAGGAAGGAATCATTAAATTTTAAGGTTTATGTTCCTGATATGCATTATCATGGAGAAGTGCTATCAGATGATGAGAGCATTTGTGAAAAATGTTATATAAAGAGGGTTTGCTAATGACATAGGTGTGGCTTTTTGTTTCATGAAACATGTTTCAGCATTCCCCTGTCAAAATGATGTGCTTCAATTGTGTTTGTAACAAAGTATTGATTGAATAGCCACTACTATAATGACTTCATCAGTCATCATGAATGATGAAACAACTGATGAAAGACATGGATTAGCGCATGAATATTATGTTAATCCCGCTGTATCTACTCGTCTATATAATTCTTGTCCCTTGAGGTCTGTTTATATGTACTGTCATATGGGTATCATCATAAGTTTACAAAAAGAAAAGTGAAAATAGATTCTGTGGTTCCAGCCATGTGCAGTGAAACCTGTGTGCATTGTTTTCCTGCTAGTATCATCCACTTTTTCTGGCCCCTATAAATTGCCACAGTGAAGGATGTATAAAATTTTATTGGCATCATTATTATTTTAAGTAGTGTTTTACCACATCAGTTGTTCAGACTTCTTGGTCCTTGCCACAAGTATTGTCTGAAGGATAATTTCTGAGAAGGAAATAGGAAAAGTAATGCAGTGTTTGGAAGTACAGTAATGGTAACATGCCTGCTGTACTGTTAGAACTGCAGAGGTACTTACAAAATGTCATGTGCCATAACTCAGTCAAGTGGATAAAGGAAGTGGGGTTGTCTTGGTGATGGGGAGGCAAGCCTCAAAAACTGTGTTCTGCAATTGTTGGTAGCATTGTCTCGCATCATCTGTTCACGTCAGTGTATTGGATTCAGTGTTTAACAGTGATGTGATGTAGTGTTATTATCCCTTTTACTGCATGCTTTTATTCCTGTTTTTCCATTATTATTTCTTGTGCATAATGCCGCCCATTAGAGCTGGCTATATTGCACCTTGGAGAGCAAATAAGAATGCTTCATGAAAACTGAAGATCATGAAAAAAGTGTAGGAGATTAGCAGTGCCTACATTAAGCTGTATTGTTGCAAAGACAAGGAAAATCTGCAAAGATATTGACCAGTGTAGCAAGTCCTGTTAGAATAGGAATATGGGAAGAGTACCTGCTTTCCATTAACTTGAGAGCATCCTGTCAGATTGGAACCACAACATGCATGCATTGTGCATTCCTCTTTATGGTACACTGTATGTGAAAAGCCAAGAAGGTAAATGATAAAAATGCAGCTTGACGTTTCTGCTGTATTGGTTGGATGGTTGGATCTGCAGGTTGAAAAATTGTCATGGCATAATGTACAAGAAGCTAGCTGGAGAATGTGCTTCTTTTGACATTGGTATAAGGGGCCTGTGACTTAAGAGACTCCCAACATTACTGGATGGAAGTATACCTTAGGACATACACTGTACAGATGAGATGGCATTTGCTACAAGTGCCTCAGAGGTAGAAAGCTGACAGTGTAAGGCCAGCCCTGTCACAAGGCAGAAAAGTGCCAAAGAGAGCATAACAATGCTACTGTGTGTAAACAGTGATAGTGGTGACAAATTTATGGCAATTGTGATTGGAAAGTTATTAAAACCACATTGTTTTAGAGGCACAAAAACCTTCTTGTGAATCCTGTGCAAATTAAAAAGCATGGATGAGCATGACTATTTGCATGGACTTTTAAGGGTGCTGTGCCTCCATGGGTGTACAAATTGTTTTGGACAGTTGTGTTACTCACTCACAAGATATGTCATTTCAAAGGATGTAAAAATTGTATGTTGTCCACCAAACTACACAGGTGTGTTAAAGCTTCTTGATTTGGGCATCATAAAATGTTCCAAGCAGTTGTACAGAAAGCATCTAGTACAAAGGCTGTGTGTTTGGTATACCCTGGAGAGGATGTTGAACTGAATATCATTGTTTTGCATGTGATACATTTCACAATAGTGGCTCTTCAACAAGTCACACATTTAACAACTGTGCATTGTTCCTGTGGGTGTGAACTTAACTTGGACTGTACACTGTCTACGTATCTGTAGGCAGTGAGTTAGACTTGTATGGCATACTGGAGCTTCAGTGTATTGTGTAATGACCATAAAGGTGAAGCAGAGGAAGTGGTTGATGAACACAAGCCTGAACTGGTGCCAGTCTCACCAAATTGTGCACGTCAATTCGTTTGTGCACACAGCACTGGTGAATGTGAAAAACAGAACATTTTGTACTTACAGTTGGCACTGTTTTATCTCTGATGCATACAGTGTGAGCAAAACAGTTTCTAGTTACATTTCTTTGTAAAAAAGTGATTTGCACAAATTTTTTGTTGTTTTCTCAAGTTTCTGACATATTTAATACTTTCCTGAAGCTGTCATTTTCCTCTTTTATTCCCTCCCCCTCCCTTGCTGCCAAAAATGGTGGATTGGGGTTTGACTGTTATTACCATGCAGTTCATCTCAAGTCTGTTTGGTAAGGACTTCTCTGGGGGTCTCTTAACAGTACTCATTTGACTTCATAATTTTTCTTTTTGATCCAGATTGTTCAGTAGTAGGGCATGGGGTGATGTACTGATCCTATTACTTAGTTAATTGTCTGAACAAAGTGTGTAAAGTAAAACAGAAGTTACATTTATTTTCCCGCATTTTTCATGCCTGAAGCTACTTTGCAGTTTTCAGGAAGACTTATTACTGGAAGTTATACTAAACGTTAACATAACTTCCATATATTTTCTTTCACGAGTTTTTGTGTTCATAAAACATTTAATATGCATTTTGCCCTATATTACCACACTGAGGCCACCTTCCACTGAAACCAAATCTGAATTCTTCCTGGCTTCTCAGCAAGTTATTATTCATTTTCTACAGCACGTTGGAGTACCATGACAGTGTGTCTGTGAATGCACGGTGTCAGAGGATTTGTGACCAGTGGGACCGACTAGGTAACCTGACTCAGCGCAGGCGCCAGGCTTTGGATGAGGCTGAGAGGATTCTTGAGAAAATAGACATCCTGCATCTGGAGTTTGCTAAGCGTGCTGCAGTGAGTTGTGCTACATGTTTTTATTGACTCTGGAACCTCTTAATCCTGTGATAATGAATTGTTTTTAACCCTTTGACGCCAGAATTTAATCTTTGACGCTGGAATTAAATCCCCCCCCCGGCCACTTTAGTGGCCGTTCGGCTATTTAAAGGGCTCACTGCGCAACATATATGTATATGTCGTTCGGCAGCTAAGAGTTAACAATTATTATGGTTGCAGATGTGTGTTTAATACTAAGTGGTCTAGACCCATCATTTTAGGTTCAAATAGTGTCCCTTCTGTCCCAAAAATACTGTAATTTTGGAGCACAGTTTTAACATAGCATATTACTGTAGCATGAAAATGAATAGGTTTTATGAAGATAAATGTTTGTACATGTCAAAACAATATGGCAGCCATGGAAAAATCTGAATTCAGTTTTCAATTTGCTGCCGATAACTATGAAATGTAATATGAGGTGTTTATAAGCATTCCTACAAATTATGTATGAAAAATTTTGTATAGATGAACAGTGATGATTATAGTGAGAGCCTTGTAGATTATATCTGACAAATTGAACACTCTGAATGCCCCATGACTATCTGCCAGAGGTTTAAATTATGTCATTTATATATTAAAGTGCATGATGTTTAGTACTATTAAGTTGTAAGGTTTTTGCCTGTAAGTTTTTTCCATGCCTAGCTGTGTATATGTGAATAATGTAGCAATATTCACAGATAGTGTTGTTAGTGATAATAGTGACTGTGATCACATAATGATGTAATTAACGTTTCATTCTCATTGCAGTCGTAGCTGTGAATAGTAATTCTTGCAATCCTGTGACATTTCAAGTATACAAAACAGATTTGCTAAATTTATCTCAACAAAAGATAACTGAAAGAGGAGTAATTGTGTTTTGTGTATGATGAGAGAAGTTCAGAGCCCTGCCCCATTGTCTGGACTCTGAAGCGTATATGTTTCTGTATATACCATATTTGTTGCACTCTTACTGGGTCTCTACAGTTTACTTATTTGCACAGTAATGTCATGTAATGTGCTATAACACAGTAGGAGTTGCTGGATAATTAATTAATAAGAAAATAACATAATTATCCATTAACTTTTTTTTGGGACAACTGGTAGGCCATCTGTCATATGAGTTCAGGTATAATTTTGTTGTTGTGAGTAGATACTTGTAAGTATTTCATGAAATTGGTAAATTCAGATACTGCCATAGGGTTTCCATTTCTCAGTTTGCTATTAATTCATTGGCTCCAGGATAGCATAATGCATATAGTGTCTAGGCTTTGGGCTGGACACCCAAGCAATTGTGATTTGATTCGGGGCAGGGGCAAGAGATTTGTTTCATCTCTATTGCATCCATACTGCCTGTGGGGCTCAGCCAGCCTACTGTTAGGTGGGTACCAGTTATCCTTCCCCAGGGGTAATGCAGCTGAGACAGGAAGCTGATAGCTCACCTGCGCTGAGTGCCAGGGTTCAGAATGAGTGACAGTACATTTCCATTTCCCCATATGCCTTCATGGCATACACATGGACAGCTTTGCTTTTGCCAGATTTGAGGTAGTGACAGTGTTGTGGTTGAGGATTCAAGTCTTCAGGGATGCAGTACTTTGTTGTTGGTAAGTGCTTCCTGCCCAATTTGAAGGGTGGTACCTTCATCCTAAAGCAGTGGTTCCCAGAGTGTGCTAGGCGGATCCCAAGGGATCCATGGATACATTTCTGTAATGGCTACTTTGGAATTTACTTATTGGTTTAGTTAAAGGAATGATGTTTTGTTAAAAAAAATCAAACTTCTTTAATTAGCAATGTGTTTATTTTGTATGATAATTAGAATATCTAATTAAAAACCCCCTGTGTCCACAACGTGAGCAACAGTCAATATAATTAAGGTCAAATCATGCGGTGCGTTGCTACACATGCTACTGGTATGTATTCATAGCTCTCTAAAATGAGTTCTGAGATACAAGTTTTTAATTGTGGTTACCAATCATCCGCTCACTCCATATTTACATGTGCAGGGATGTGAGGATCCATGCTTATTTTTCAAAACCAAAAGGTGCCCACAAGCAATGAAAGGTTAGGAAATACTGTCCTGAAGGACTGAGCAGTCCAAGTCATGATGATGCCACAGTCCATTGAAACGCTGGAAACCACTTATATAACAACACTGCATTACATCTCAGAGGACTTGAATCCTCAACTTTGCTTTTATTTTTTGTATTGTTTCTATTATTTCAATGTGTTTATGTACTATCTGAAATGCCTGGAAATTTAGTGGTATGTATTTGATAGAATGGTGGTGGCAGTTTGGGGCATTCAAGAATGCATAGTCACCCAAACACTTCATTGTTTGAGAACTACAAGTTATTGAGCTCAGTTTTGATGAATCCTTGGCATTTGTTCATGAGAGTTAAATTGTTACAAAGGTTGTTGATATTGACAGCCATTCAACAACTGGCTGGATGGCACGCGGGAGGACCTTGTAGACATGTTCATTGTCCACACCATGGAGGAAATACAAGGCCTGATTGATGCACATAGCCAGTTCAAGGCAACACTGGGAGAAGCAGATAAGGAGTACAACTCTATTGTTGGCTTGGTACGTGAGGTGGAGGCAACAGTTCAGAAGTACCAAGTGCCGGGTGGGCTGGAAAACCCCTACACCACTCTTACAGCAAACGTGAGTATTGTGTGCTGTTTTGTTGTATGTCCGTGCGTGCATTCTGTGAGCATGGGCATGCTTGCACATGTTTGTGTCCTTCCTTTCCAGGTTTTTAAATGAGTGACCAATTTTCCAAAATGCTTGAAAATTTTACCAGTGGAGGTCACTTAGTCCTAACGGTTTTGAATTTTCTATGGTCAGTGCGAACAGTATTGTGAATACAGAGTTGCATGGGGTGGGAGTGATACTACTGTGATTTAATGTACAGCTCTAAGATGATGTGTAGTGACATTTTCAAAAAATGCACAGTTTCTTTGAAGGTGGATATCTGTAGAATGTAAGCAAATGGCAATTTGGATAAAATCTGTATGTAGCTCCTAAGTTGGTCATAATAACTAATGAACACTGGACATTAGCATGTGATTAGCATGGTATGTTGACAGGTCATATACATACCCTCCAGTTCTGTGCAGATATAATTGTGTATCAGTAATTAACAAGCATGATGACTTTGCAACATATTTATAACATGTCCAGCAGTTCTAAGTAGACATTATCTGTGCTTGAGTAGGTTCCAGTGCTTCCAGAAATTTCTATATTGGTTGGTTATTCTAAAATCTGTTTAGCCACATCAGTTGCTATTTAAATTGGTTACTTCTGACCAGCGAGGTTACATGGAGATGTACATATGCATCACTACATCTGTATCAGTGTGAAAAATGTTGTGAACGGAAGTTTTAGGGAAGTAACACACACATTAACTATTAATGAGCAAACAGCACAGTGATTTCCCATTAAATATGCCTTCTTTTCATCTGAACGGGACAGTATTGTCCTGCAATGGGCATAGCAATTGAACGGTGCTCTAAATGTGGTGGAAATGTGGAATTTAAAAGGTTAATGTCCAGTACACTTTTTTGGGGGAGATAAGTTTTTATGACATAAACAGTTGGTACTGTGTGAACATTTTTAAACTTGCATATTTGGTAATCAGCATTGTCCTTCTGAACATCATGAAGGAACAGAATTCTATGATTGGCAATAATTGAATGAAGATTCTTCCTGCCTGAATTTATAAGTCTTTGTATGTATAAATGTCCTGGTACATGCAAATTGTGTTGCTGGGGCAACCATTTAAAGTAACAAAAATCAAGGAGATAAAAATTTATGTGGCTGGTGAAATGAAATATCCCTAGTATCATTTTAATTAAAAATGTAATCAAGCTTAATTTGTTGCATTCAAAATGTAATCCAGTTTACTTTTTCCACATGTCCATTAAAATAATTTGCTGCTGCTTCACTTTCTGCTGAACCTGATGCACCTCTGCCTACAGTAATACAGTGGATAGCAATCATTTATTTATTCTGTGCATGTAGTGGACATTTTTCAACATAATACATTCTGTAACAGAATAACCCCAGTTGAGCTACTGACACTGGCCTGATCCTGGCCACTGTGTTGTGAGAATGGTCCATTGTCAGTAGCGTAGTTGGCTTATTCTACTGTACACAATGTATGGCACATATGACATGAAGGCAATGTGCAAGGTAGGAAATTGTAAGTGAATATTATTTTATTTTATTTTATTTTATTTTTTTGAGTTTCAATTGAAAGTACTTAAAACTTTAGCAACATAGTGATTTACGTTCATTGTGAATGTATAATTGTGGAAATGGGTAGAAAGCACAAACTTAATGAAGGAGTATATAACATTGTTTTATGGAAGTTTTGGCAGGACCAGTAAAATGTGTGTAGAACCAAGAAGGATGGTAGATTGAAGCAATATAAAATGCAAGTTGCCCTGTATGTTTGTAATTAAAGTATGATAAGAGTGCTGATTTATACATTAGTTTATTTGAAGTGAAGAGCTAATCAGCCAGCTCTGCATTTATGTCCACATTTTTAAAAATAACATACATTGATGAATGTGCTGTAGACATTCATTGCATTGAAAGAGTTAAATGTCAGTAGCGTCACTGCTTTGGATTAGCGATTGAAATCTGCATTGCTGGCTGTCAATTTATAGACATTCATTGCAGTGAAAGGGTTAAATGTTACTGGAGTCACTACTTTGGAACAGCAGTGAAACCTTCATGGCTGGCGTTCCCTTATGCACAAAAGAAGTCACTTGGTTTTATTTAATTTCATAAATTATAAATTAAAAATTGGCAAATTGTAACCTAGACATCCCCTTGTGTTTTATAGTATTACAGATGGGTATGTAACTCCTGTCAACACAGGTATTTATTAATATGTTGTTAGTTCTTATAAATGCAATTGTTACGTGTTTTGACCCATATTGTATCATCTTCAAGCCATTAGTCACATAATTTACATTACATTTGCATTCTTAATTATATGTAACCAGATTGAAGTCTCAGTCTGCACTTAATATGTACTACATGTTGTATATTGGAAACTGCAAAGTTAAAAACATTAAAATATGCGCCAACTTATTAATCCTAAAATAATTTCCCTTATAAGGATTTCTGACTTCCTTTTGTCTCTTCCCTGTACAGTTGGGTTTGAATTCCAGCAACATTCAGTAAAACAATCAGACACATGGTAGTATGTATGTTTGATGCTGTTATGAGATGTATGTTAATTCTTGTTAATGATCTCTGATTGAATATTGGTCATTATATGATAAAAAGCAGCATGTATGGCATGATATTCTTGTCTTATTTTTCTAGTGGATATTCAGGGACATGCGTTGTATTAAAAACCTGGAAATGATAGTGGTGTTAATTTTCATGACATATTGTGCTATCTGTAATGGTTTCAGTTTGAAAAAATGTTGTTATATGATAGTAGCATAGGGATACTTATGTGGTATGTAATAATTGATTGTGTGTACCATGGAATGTGTGTCTTGTTTATCCAGTAGGTAGGAGGGAGAACATGTTACCCTGGAACCTGGAAATGGTGTTGGTTTGAATTATGTATCATACTGGAATCCCAGTTTGAATATAGAAGTGTATTATATTGGAATCAGTGTTCGTGTTCTTGTTTGAAACAAATGTTGACGGTTGTGCTCTGTGTGGCAGAGCAAGACTGTAACTGATGTAAACAGAATGGCAAGGTATGGGTTGGGGGTTCTCGAAACTTGTCATGGCATTTATAAGAACTAACAGCAATATTAGTAAACAGTTGTGTTGATGGATGTTACAGACCCATTTTGAATAAAAGAATTGGCAGTTCAGACCTGATTGATTTTGTCACAGTGATAACACTTATGGCATATTGGCTGTGTCCTGAAATAATTTTTACTGTTTTTTATATTATGTTTGTCATTTTTACAGTTTCCCTTTTGTCTGTTATGAAAATAATACACATTGGTGTTTGGGACTTTTTTTTTTTTTTTTTGAAAAATTATTTTTGTTTTTTTTTTTTTTTTTTTTTGGAATTTTAATTTTATTTTTTTTTTTGTATATTTATTATAAGTTATTTTGGGGGCGAGCCGTAGCTGTCTAAAAAAAAAACTGTGTATTGGATTGCATTCTGGAACTGTTGATACTTGCTGTTTTTATGTGGAGAAATATTAAATTTGCATGGTCTTCTGCTTTTCATGAAGAAGAATATTGAAAGAGATGGCACGTTTAAAATTATCAGTTTTGATTGTGTGTTGTTCAGAACAGATTTCTTAGAGCTGGACAGATTCAGAAGAATGAGTAAGATGCTGCTTCCCATACTTGTGAGACTTTTCTTGTTTCCCATTATAGAAAATTTGAATGTTCGTGGCATAGTACAATGCCACTAGTAGTGTTATTTGGTTGAGGTGATGATTGTTAACATTTTGTGCTGAACAGGAAGAACTGTGTGGTAAACTTCAGGTAGGTGTAGCTGTGCTGTGTCATAAGTTTCAAATAACACTCTTAGTTAATGTGGAATATAATGTGAGGTGGATTAGGTTTAAATTCTTCACTGCATGTTCCCATCACCTCATTAACTTCAAATTTAATTCAAAATTTTGTACTGATTACTGCAGACCACTCAGTGAAATGACTGGGCTGCAGGCTTGATAACTCACGTTCAGTTCTTGTAGGATTTGGTTTTTTTTTTTACCACATTGTCCAGCATAAATGTGTTCAACACCCTATTCATTGCCATCTCATGCACAGGTTGGGAATGCACAGAACTTTACCTCCACACTTGGTGTATGTCTTCATGAAGTGGTGCTTACTCATATAGGTAACTGATTATTGAATATAAGTGAAGAAGGTAGAATGTTAGTTATGTGGGAGTGAGTTAGCTGAGAGTGAATGATGTAGTAAAGTTTGTTTGTTTGTTTGTAGGTTTGTTTTGAAAGTCCTTGTCTGTTGTGATGTTCCAGGACCTCACTAAGAAGTGGTCAGATGTGCGACAGCTTGTACCCCAGCGGGACCAGACGTTGCAGGCAGAATTACGAAAGCAGCAGAGTATCCTTGTGTAATATTCAACAGTCAGCACTGTATCATATAATGTGGTTATGTTCGGAATTGCTATAAATGCTGTAGTGGCTCCCATGCGCCCAGCTTGGTTTCATTCGGAAATAATATTTATTATGATGCAGATCTAAATATCTCATAAACTTCAAGGTCTTTCTGATTTTTATTACCCTTGATTTCATGAACAGTCATAACTGCTGTGTGAACCTGTGGTGTCCATTTTTTTTAAATTATGTTTTTGATTTAATTAAGTACAGTTAACTTTCTTAAGTTATAAGGGTCAGAAGATTTCATAAATCACATTTATGAAATTTCTCAATAGTCACCATAAAGTTTGATTGCAACATCCGCTTTGATATATATATATATATATTCAGGATTATGCTTCATTAGAATTTCAGTACTTTGGCATCTTACTGCATTAAGTAACCTTGTTTATGTATAAGAAGCTGTAATGAAACTGAAGAAGTTTATCAGATTCCACCACTTAACTCTTTCCTTTATTGCTGTTGATAGTTTTATTTGCAGGATGTACACTGCTAAGGTCTCGTATGTTTTTTAGTCTTGTTATGAGTGAAACTGCTGGAAGAGTGTGAGGTCAAATTACATTACCATTCAGACTGCATACACATTCTCTACTTATGTAGTTTCATTTAACTCACAGTATGATGGCAGAGCCCAGCTCTTCAAGCTGCTAATACCAGAGCAAATTGTATTTATCTCCTGTCTTTCAGAACGTGTCTCCCTAAGAGACATCTTAATGATATCCTCCTTCCACAGCAAGAGGATGTTTTGAACAATTTTTTCACACCATGTGAGCAGTTCTTGTCCATTGTTACCAACTGTTTTCCTGAGCTTTTGTGTACAGACAATGAGATGGTTCGCAGGCAATTTGCTGAGAAGGCAAACCAAGTGGGACCGTGGATTGAACGGCAGATGGATGCAGTTACTGCCATTGGTATGGGTCTCCAGGTAAGTAACCATTCGTTGCATTGTGGCAGCATGTTGAATGAGAGTGTAGGAAATAATGGGCAGTCAGTTTTGTGGATGAGCAAGAAGTTTGTTGAATAGTTCTTGTTTTATCAAAGGAAATAATCACTAAATGGCTCTGCAGGTACAGTTGATCAAGATTTGTGTGACTGAGACTGATTGGATTCAGTCAGTTAACCAGTACTTGAAATTATCTGTAGACTGAGCATTGTAGGTATTGATCAACTGCACATTCACATATTTATAAACTAGGAAGAAAGTTGTAATCTTTACTTAATGAGATGCAACGCATTTCTCTGGACTCAACAGTTGTTATGGGTATCCACATATTTTTGTGAAAAAACTTAATTGGGAGGTGGGGGAAGGAACCCTGTTAGTTTAAAATGAATAAATTTGTGGTCTTTTAATAGTTTATTTGGCATGTGATTAGTTTGTGATTAAGCTACCGTATGGTGTTTGGACCATGCAGTTTAGTATCATTACAGTGAAACCTTTGCCCATTGTGTTTCTGTGACTGCAGAAAGAGAACAATAACTATGGAAAAATGGCAGTTGCAGGAAATCTTAATATATCAGAAATGTAAGAAGAGAACAAAAAAAGTGATAGTTGTTCATTTGCCACTTAGGCCTACAAAAATAATAAACAACTAATGTTAATACAGCATGCAAACCATTTTTTTCAAAAGACGTCTGTAATTGATAACTGTTTAGTTTAAGCCCTGTGATTCAGATGAAACTGCCAATTCCAAGTTCAGGATGTTCTATTCATCATGCTTGGTAATGCTTTATGCATAAAAGTATGATTTAACAGTGTTGCAAGCAGCATGCACATGGGTAAAACTCAGCACTGGTTCAAGATCATGTTTGTCCCTTCATATTCTGCGCTGCTTCCTCCGTTCACATAATGGTCACACAACTTCTTGGTGGATGTTGTCAATCTGAGAAGTTTAGCTGTGTCACTGTATTCCTCAGTCAGATTTTTCTCCTCTTCTATGAATGTCGGTTGGTTGTGAAGTGTTCTGACATCCATTATATGTCATGATGTAGCAAGCTGTAGTGTGTAGGTTTTATGTACGACATTTGTTAGTGGGAAGATGGCAGCACCAGTGTATAAGAAGAGAAATAATAAAACTAAATGATGAAGTAAGTGAAACACAAACAGGATGATGCAAGGCAATGTTACTAACAAATGTAGAACATCGATGTCAGGTTTGCCATCTTACAGTCTATGCCTCCCCCTCCGCCTCCCATTCAACAAGCATTCCAC
>Ga0131853_10001443_pt1 | contig 42415 bp, 31 predicted proteins | sample TergutLab28metaG_FD_92764 | JGI IMG/M metagenome (GOLD analysis project Ga0131853, IMG submission 92764) | Labiotermes labralis P1 segment gut microbial communities from Petit-Saut dam, French Guiana - Lab288 P1 (version 2) (version 2) | ecosystem: Host-associated > Arthropoda: Insects >...
AATGTAGAGAGTGAGAAAACCTTTGCTTAAGATCTGTTTTTTTTTTTGTCCCCCCCCCGGGGATAACTGGGGGTGGGGTGAACAAATAAAAGGGGTAAAGAGGGGGGGGGGGGGGGGGGCACGTGGTGAGCGTGGCACAGAGGAGAAATGCCTACATGGCTCTGATGGAGACACAGCAACGGAAAATGTCACTTGAAAGAACTGGGCGTCGATGGGTTATACTAAAGTGGATCTTGAAGAAATTTGATGGGCTGGCATGATGGGCTGTTGTGAATACGGTGATGAACCTTAGGGTTACACAGAAGACAGGACTTGTCTGACTGGATGAGCACCTACTGGCTGCTGGACAAAGACGGTGGTCCATGCAGTTGCGGTAGGAGCGGCAGTCTGCCCACACGACTGCTTTCGAGGACTTGGAGTGCAGCTGGTGCCTGACAGAACAGACGGATCGGAACAAAACAGTAGTTCCATGAAGGCATATCGAAGTGCACGTCCATGCACTCTGAACGTCGTCACTAGCAGCCTGGGACCCAGACGCGGCCGACCCCCAGCCACATACCACCTGCAGATGGACGAGTCGTTATTGACTACGGAATACAAACTGACCAGCTGACTCCATGAAGCAGACTCCTTCTTGAAAAGCTACTAGTTTCACAGCGAGTCAAGAAATTGTTCGCATTTTATGGAAACCGAAGGTCCATTGCCTTCATCACATGTCCTTATTCAGGTCCGGATTCATTCACGCTCCCCCATGATCCACCTGTCCTCCTTTGAACACAAAAAGTGTGGGGGGCCACTTTCAGTGCCAGCAGAGCCTCCTTTTGATTGCTTTATATTATAAGTAAAGTCGGCAATGAAAGAAACGAGTGTACAAGTTCATGGCCGGCCGTAGTTACTGTCCAGTACTGACCGTACAATTTCACGGTCCGTCGTCAAGTTAGCTACAGACTTGCAGCACTTCCTTTAACTCCTCCTTAATGCAATCCTCAGACATTCGTGCACAGCTCCAGACAAGGAGGGTCCATATTCATCAGGTAGGGTACAAAATCGATTTTGGAACCAGGTCGATCATGCAGTTTGTCCCGAACTGACAAGCAGGAAACAAAAAGTGGCAAGCTGACTGCGGGAACATTCAATGTCTTATCGTTCAAGTACAATCACTTGGAAGATTTACGTCAATCAGGTTCATTGTTTATGAGCCAGGCCGCTTTACACTTGCGGCAGAAGAATAGGGGGGGGGGGGTTGCTCACCGTCTACTTCTTACGCATGTATACGGTGGGAAGGTGTAACCAGTCACCAGACAACGCTCATGCCACACACGACGTCCGTCCTCTTCTTTCTTTCTTCAGGCAAATGACGATTGATACTTTGACGTCATTCGACATTAACTTCTGCACTTGAAAACAGCCACGTTCAGGAACCTACGAACAACGAACACACCGCGTGAATTATACGCGGCGAGTAAACGTACGTCTTTTACTGGTTCCGCTACGTGTCACTGTTATCGGGCCCTGAGCAAGACAGTCGTCATGGGAACACTGCAGGTTAGGATGCTGATGACTTGAAAGGCACATGACAACAGATCCTGATACGCAGTAGGACAGCCAGCAAAGGCAACCACTTTTTGAGCTCTGTGGGTACCAAGGGCTACCTCGACGGTTTACGTAGACAATAATTCTCACTTTACATGAGGTAAAATCTAATTTTCTAGGAAAAATATGCCCACCATACAGCAAGCGGCCTGCACACAACCACACGATCATCCAATGCAGACATGCAGATTGCATTATCAACTTTTTTTTCTACATACGAAATGTTTACCTACACAGAAATAAAAATAATTTCGGACATACAGGCTTCCGTTCAACACTTACAATTTCGCAGGTCGTCACAGTTCCGTACTGTACAACAATGCAGTACAACATATTTGCGTCTCCGAATAAGAATTCGATACATTGCACACGCCCTCTCAGACTTGCGCTTGCAGAATTCGGTTCCGAACAAGGTCGTGCAGAGCCTGGAAATGTCGATACACATTGCTACAATAAGCTTAAATATCAATCCTCGAACCCTCTAAAGACTAAAAAAAAAAAAATTAAAGCATTTTTCTATCCAGCGGTCACAGATTTTCGAAAAAGGGTCGCTTTTTGAAGGCTCCCAGGCTTCGCGTGTTTTTTTTTTTTTTGGTAAGAGCAACGTGTAGATGAAGATTAGTGTGGAGCGTTGGGGGAATGGTACTGAGAGGGGAAACTGAGAGAAACCGGCAGAACGCAGATTATTAAAATGTTAAACCTGGTAAATATAGTAACCACTGGGCTGTAAAGGGTTAAGGAGGGGATGTCTTGAGCAGCTCGTGCTGTTTGCAGGACATTTCCACTCCGCAACTCACATTTTCTGTGTGTCTTCAGACGCTGGTGTTGCAGTCACAACGCAAGGTCTGTTATCACTCTGTCAGTCACGATGGTGAATAGCAAGGGACATGACTCCATGCCACGAGGTAGAAAGGTTCCGACGTTTCGGAGAGCCTGCTATCTTCGTCTGCACAGATTAAAAGTAAGGAATGTAGGCGTGAGGGTAGGCCCACAGCAGCAGGCCAAGGCCATGATCTCTCTTCAGCCTCTACACATTATTCTCGTCTCTCTTCCCCTCACGGTCCGCTCGCGGCGGTCTTTGATTCTCAAGATGGAGGCGGAAGGTTCTCCGTAGCTTCGGTAGTTTCTGCCAGATCACACGGCGACAAATACAGTATTTTATTACATTTAAGAAAGTACAGAAATAAATTATTTATATATCTGTTATGCTAAGATATACACTTTATTAGTTCCGCTCAGAAAATATTTCTGCCTGCAGCGAACAAACAAGCAAATTATGCAAATTTACAAATTTCAAAACATCGACGAATCAGCGATGCAGAATTGCACAGAGGACAGCACAGTGCAGGCGACTGCAAAGTAGCGCTACTGACGCTACGTCGCAGTTCAGACAGTGTCAATAGAAACCCAAAAATCAACTAAACCGGGAATACGGGTATCTGCTATCGTGTAGGTGTGTGAGACTTAACAAGAACGAGGGACGCCACAAGAGAAACGGAAAAACGGGGTTTGGGGCCGCTGAGGAGTCTGTTCGACGTGGGTGTGAAAACCGTGTCAAATTACCCTGGAGTAAAAGTAAAGCAGTGACAGACGCTAAAAAGAGAAAATGATGCAACTGAAAATTGAATTAAGTGAATGAATGAAAGCCACGATTCGTTCCAGCTCTGAACCGTACCTTGGCATCATAACTTGGTCCTGGGCGTGACTCCAAATAGCAAGCTTGAAGGTCACACAATACAATGGTCTCATTTTGCATTATCATTTATGAAGGCCTTCAGCTCTGCCTGTTCACAGCATCCATGCACCAAGTACAAAGACCCTGCATCGGAACAAATCAAAGATGTACCAAAACATTCCGGATGGGCAGCTTCACACGTGGCTGGGTTCACGAAACGAGACAGGAGGGGAAGGGTCGGATCCTTCCCTCCCAAGATATAGAATAACTCGTCCTTCTGCGAAGTGGACCAGGAACGCTCCGTGTGCCACGTTCGGCGACGCCAATTTCAGGTTGTCTGGCCAGCCTGCCCCGAGGTGCGTATCTGTGCAAGGGGTGGCTGCTCATTCACGTAGGTGGGTATACAATTATAGCCGTAATCTTATCTGTCGCAAGAGAAACTAACTCGAAAGCCGGTCTCAGCAGCGACGATACCAGTTTACTGCCATTAACAACAGCACTTCTACAGTCACACGAAAGTGTTCAGACGTTTAGTCTCGTCACCAGCGTCTCTACGCAAAAGTGTTTCACAAGTGTCTGTCGATACTGTATTTGCATTCTCAGTTGCATATTTCTTGCCACTGGTAATGTCATTGTGCTTTTCATGCCCCTTTGCAATTTAATCTGACATTAAGCATTCTGTAGGCACACAGGACTACGAATGGGGCAGATATATAAGACGGGGTTTTAAACGAAATGAAATGACTCCTGAAAGAAAAGGCACAATTCAGTAACAGACAGACACATCCGCAAGTCAATGGAAAATTAGCTGTGACTCAGAGTTTCAGAATGACCTTTCCAGGTGACGGCCAATGTATTCGACCTGGCAGAGACTCTAGGGACGGCTACAGTGCACCGCCGAACTCAATGGCAGGACGCCTCTCATACAGGAACAAATGTGGCGCCGCAAGATGAGGTGAGCGACGCGGAAGGTACCTTCACTCGGCACTGTCAGTGTTCTGTTATTTCATTTCAAAAACCGTCAGGTGTTGCAGCAGCCGGTTCAAACTTGTATCCTTGCCGTATTCAACCTCAGCGTTGTTTGTGATTACACTGCATATCAGTTGCATTACAATTCAAATTTAAAATTATTACACGGATGAATAACACTTACTGTGTTTCGCTGTCAGCAGTGACTAACAATGTTTAGCTTACAATAGTGGCTAACACTGTGTTTAGCTTACAGCAGAGACTAACACTGTTTTTAGCTTACTGCAGTGACTAACATTGTGTCTAGCTTACAGCAGTGGCTAACACTGTGTTTAGCTAACAGCAGTGACGAACAGTGTCTAGCTTACAGCAGTGGCTAACACTGTGTTTAGCTTACAGCAGTGGCTAACAATGTGTTTAGCTTACAGCAGTAGCTAACACTGTGTTTACCTTACAGCAGAGACTATCAGTGTTTTTAGCTTACAACAGTGCCTAACACTGTACTTACCTTACAGCAGTGACTAACACTGTGCTTAGCTTACAGCAGTGGCCAACAATGCGATTAGCTTACAGCAGTGGCTAACACTGTATTTAGCTTACAGCACAGACTAACACTGTCTAGCTTACAGCAGTGGCTAACACTGTGTTTACCTTACAGCAGAGACTAACAGTGTGTTTAGCTTACAACAGTGGCTAACACTGTGCTTACCTTACAGCAGTGACTAACACTGTGCTTAGCTTACAGCAGTGGCCAAGACTGCGATTAGCTTACAGCAGTGGCTAACACTGTTTTTAGCTTACAGCACAGACTAACACTGTCTAGCTTACAGCAGTGACTAACACATTGCTTAGCTTACAATAGTGACTAACACTGTGTCTAGCTTACAACAATGGCTAACACTGCATTTAGCTTAAAGCAGTGACTAACACTGTGTTTAGCTTACAGCAGTGACTAACCTTGTGTTTAGCTTACAGCAGTGACTAAATCTTTTCCAAATGCTCAGTCATTTTATTTCCCATTCTTCAACTGCAATTTCTTTAATTTAGCATAACGCTGATTCTGCAAACTACTTTAATTAGCTCAAAAATATTTAACGGTTACCTAAAATTCGCTTCGCCTTGCCGTTTCTTCGACGCAATTCTCCTTACAATGAGTTTCGTGCTGCAGCTGTAACTCCGAAGATGCTGAGAACAAAGGTTAACTCCACAGTTGTTCTGAACCAATATACGCGCACGCACACACACAAATGCAAACAGTCCAGGCACTCCGGCAGCGAATGACGAAATCCGTAATATCAGAGAGTTCCGGGCGTTGTTTCTTTTAAAATTTTGTAATAATTCCGTCGTTCCCCACAGACAGCAGGTGTAACACGTCTTTCACGACAAGCAATCGCTAGCCCAGATTGTGAATCACTTCAAATATGTACAACCCAACATCGCTTTTAATATTATCTTGAAATTTAAAAACCAAAATTTTCCCAAATTGCGGATGGAAAAGACAACTTAAAATAGTGTGAGTGTCTGTGACAATGCTGTGTGTCAATCGGACATTTGCAACGCTCTACACTATAAACATTACGAAACTGCAAGCTGTTTTGGAGTCTGACACAACTAACAGAGCAGTTGAAATAGGGACAAGGTATAAGGAACGAGGAATGTCAGAGATCACAACAGACTGACCGCACTGTCTACGCCAGTAAAATATCTGTGAAAATACACTAAATGGGTGAACAAACGTAAATGGAAAAACAACGTTAGAAAGCATGTGTTATGCCTGACAGTGAATGTCAGGGTCAGAAATGGGCCTTGCCGCAAGACCTAATAACTGTGACAGTAACAGTTGGGCGTCATGTTCCACACAGATATCTGCTATACGGCTTCGTCAAGTGCAAAAATATATGAATATGATCCATACGATACATTACGAGAAGTATATATCGCTGTGAACAATAGATTTATATAGTAGATATCGCCTTCCTGCCGAAACATGTAGTGAATATTATTCATATATCGAATTTTTACGAAAAAGTACAGCAACATGATCAAAAATCGGAATTTCGTTGCGAGATTTGACGTTCTGACAAGTGAGGTCGTCTTAGGGTACCGTGTCGTTGGGTGAGCGGCCCTATACGACGCCTTCATCTTAAAAAATCACACAATCCAAGGAAACAGCTATTTTTCTTGGACTGTTTAACGTTTCAAGATGAAGGCACTACGATTTTTCGAAACGTTGGGAACCACAAGCCCAGCTACACGGCGTCATATTTCCGACGACCTCAATCCTTGGAAAGTTTTCAGGATGCCCAGGAATTTGAACACAAGTGAACATGTTAACTACACCCAAGTCGCCGGATAAAAGATCCAACTGCAAAATTTTGTGACAGCGGTGACGAACATTGGGGTTTCATACACAGGGGGAAATCCTGTCAATCGCTGAAGACAGATCCTGCAATGTGAGGGCCGAGGAGGCGTATGAAGCAGACTTAGTGGCGGCACTCAGAGCTGCCTACACAGCTTCGTGTCAAGTGGTGAAGAGGCTGAAGAGCCCAGCTGGACAGTTCGTCTCCCACGGCGAACAGCAAAACCACGAGGAAAGTCAAATGTCTTTGCTGGTTATGAAACAATAAATTGGCTATGACAAGAATACACTGACTAGACATACAAACTTCAGTTTTCTCTGATTGATCATGACACTGCGCGATATTTTAGGCTTCCGCCGCGGTGTAGTCGAGACCTTCGCTCTTCTGGGATGTTACGCGGCCATTGGTAGTTTGTTACCAACTAACAAGGTACAAACCAAGGCCACGCAATATCCGACAGGAGCGAATCTTATCACGGTATTACTCTGACATTCTCGAGTTACATATTAACAAAGATCTACATTCATTACGATAAATGGAATCAGAAAACCCCATACACAGGTGTTAAGGTCGGGTGAACGGGCAGGCCAATTCACAGGTCCTCCTCGACCAATCCATCGTTCAGGGACCTTTCATTTAAGGACATTCTGACATTGCGGCCTAAGCCTCTTACCTTGTAGGCGCTTCCTAATTTTTCCTGCAGGGTCGCAAGAAAGAAATATTCTACCATTTTGAGATATGACACCGAAATTTGTGCTTCTAATGCATCATTACTGAGATTGGCAGTAACGTTACTGGACTTTTTTTGGCACATTCTGTACACAGGCCTGCAATGTGGCGTCACGTCCTTCTCTTTGACAGGCCAACAGGAGATAATGCAGGACACGCGGGAAAAAACCCACGTCTTCACCGACAGTGCGATTAAGTAAGAACAAGCAATGCGCGCCGTCGACATGTTTCCGGCGCTGAGACTAGGCGTATCGCTGCGGAGCCATGTTAGGTGTAGCAGCTAGAGGCAGGTGAACCGCGGAAGATCTTAGACTAGACCAACCGTCACAGCGTCACAGCCTGGAGACTTGAATCGCAGCAGCACCGCTTGGGGAACCTTAAATCTGGCAATAAGTGAACATGACAGCAAAAGATTCGGCACACAGACGGACCCCGAAAAGTACTGAAAGTTTGTGCAATTAGCCTAAACTTTGTTTTGGTGAAGGTGGGGGTCAATCAAAATGAAGAAAACGACATTTTCCGAAATGTAGTTTCAAATTAGAAACACAAACACAACGATCGTCACAACAAAGCTATACATCCGAGCCATAAGCAGAATGCCACAGAAAATGCCGTCCCTCACCAACCAGAACACTGATCATCGTGTTCCCTTTGTGATCGTTACGCGCCGATAGACGTACATTTCACGATTTTCTTTTTTTCTAACTCTGTCCAAGAGCAAGGCCCAATGTTTCCAGGAGAGCTCTAGAATAACCTTGTACACAGACCCTCCTGGTGAAGTACACGGGCTTGCACACCCGCGCTATTGCACCTCCACTTGTACTCGTTTGGTGCTCGGAAGCCAAAACTTACAGTCCAGAAGCCCCAATTTAGAAAACTGCGAGCAGCTTCCATAAGTCGACTGTCCAGCGCACTGTCTTGTGTTGCGCTGCGGGTTTCATGACACAGGCACGGAGCAGATTCCTACTGGAAAAGCTAATAGTTCCTCGGCTAGTCAAGAAATTTCCAGCATTTTATGCAGCCCACAGGTTCGCCACCGTGTGCACAACAGCCCGCCACCTGTCCACACCCTCAGTACACGCCCTTTCACCCCCACAATTTAATATCATTCAATGCACATCTAGGTCTCGCAAGTGGTCTCATTCCATCAGGTTTCTCCACCAAAAACCTGTACACATTTGTGTCTCCTACGTGCCACGTGTCCCACTCATCCACCCTACTGGATTTGATCACCCGAATATTATATTATTTCGCGAGGAGTACAAACCTTCAAGCTCCTCATTATGCAATTTTCTCCAGTGTTCTGTAACTTCCACCCTGTTAGGCCCAAACACCTTCCTCGGTACCCTGTTATCGATCAGCCTTAGTCTGTGTTGTTTGTAAGAGACAAGTTTCATACACCTGCAAAACAAGTGGCAAAATTGCAGTGGTGAGTGCCGCCATCTTTAGACGGTCTATGGCACTCATTATTAGTCAGTAGCTCTGGGAATTTATTTCGGGGAAGGTTAGGTTAGGAACTAACTTGCAGCAGCAAGCAATGAGCAGTAATTACTGTAGACACTGTTGTTAAATTTAATGGTTCTTGCTGTACGCAATCTGCAGCAATACAGGTCACATCAAAGCCAGATTTATCACGGCAAACTTCAAAGTTGCGCACCGTCGCCATGTTTCTGTTAACGCACAACACACATTTCACAATGACAATGTCTTACTGGTTCAGTTGCTCTTGGCAAGCACAAGATGCTACATGGTGACCGCTGGCCGCCAACACACTGCTGCTTAAACAGTTTCATGAATGACATCTCCTCCTTGTGTGCAAAATAAGATACAAATTACGAGTATTTATCTGTTTACACAACCATTTATTTCGTTATCAGTCTTCCACGGACGACATGTTCGGCTAAAAGTCCTCACTCTGCCATCAGGCACCACTTAATACAATATAAACTGGAAGAATCAATGGTTACACTTTCTTATCTATAAGGAATGGGTTCTCACTCTTTTACACATTTTGGTTACATAACTCAATTCTTGACACTCAGTTTACAATTTACAGCCCAGTCATCTGCGCACTTGGTACGTGGTTCCCGTCTTTGCAGAATGCCAGCTGCAACGTTTCTATAGACGCACAGATACGCCAGCATATCCAGCATGTCACCGAGATTCGAAAAGGAGACGAGATGCATAAGAAGCAAGTCTGCTAACAACAACAGCAACAACAACAACCGACCTTTATGTACAACTAAAAACGTTCTAATGTTATGTAGGGTTATCATCCAGCCTAAAGTCGCACCGATGCGATACATCGTGGCAATAAAATCACACCTGGCCTTGTAAAGTTTGACTGCTCAACAGGCGGACATAGACACCGTCTGCAACCTTCTAATACCGCAGACACAACAATCAGCGCGCACCATTGTTACGGGGGCCTTGTACACCTGCTGCAGATGCCGCCTCCGCGTCTGACATAACCTCGCCACCATCATTTGCCTTGGATTTATCACGAACCGCAGCATGCAGCAGATTAATCAATATCACAACAACTTTTTTGTGTCCACCTTCAACTTCAAAACTTGAGACTGGCAAAAACGAACAAAATAAAGAGGGCAGGCGTGCTGGCGGGCGTGCAGGCGGGCGGGAGAGCAAAGCAACTAGACAGATAGATCGCAGACACAGACGTGGTGCATAGAGGAATGCAGCAATGCTTCCCGAATAACCGCAGACTTGCAGTGTAGTTATATACTAAAAGATAATAAGACAGTGTCTGCTGCTGCTGCTGCTTCAATATTGAAGTTTTCCCATAGAAGACAGTGATTTATTACTCTTGGGAACTGGGACGCGCTTCGTTTATATACCTGCTATCTATGCAAACTGCAGGCAGACCCTCCTCTCCACACAACGCTAGAAACGGATGGATGAAATTGCATACCATCAATCAGACGTCGTTATGAATGCAAACTGCACCTCCAGGATTGTAATCAGACACGGAACATGACGGCATAAAGTAAACATAACAATGCGAAACTTAATTTCCGAGGGGCTCTGTCACAGCATAAAATTTATAAGACACGTTTAGCTTCTTCGCTCCCCACGGTTTAAAGCAAACGATACCCAAAATCTCGCCTGGCAGTTTCATTTCAGTACCTGAATAACGACTTAAAATATTGATTCAACAGAATATTACGTGGATTCTGCAAAAATAGGCGCCTCGACGGCAGCATTTCTGAAGGATACAAGTTGCAGGTTGTTCGAGAATAGGTTGTTGAGGAAGGTATTAGGTCTAAGAGGGAGAGAGTAACAGGGAAATGGAGGAAACTGGATAATGAGGAGCGTCATGATATGCGCTACTCACCAAATGTTATTCGGGTGGTCAAACAGAGGACGAGATGGACGGGGCATGTGGCACGAATGGGGAAGAATATGTAGAGAGTTTTGGTAAAGCAATCTGAATGAAAATCTACAGAGTTTTGGTAGGGAAATCTGAACCAACACGACGGCTTGTAAAACCTAGGTGCAGATGGAAAATTATTAAAATGGATCTTAAGGAAACGCAAGAAATTTGACTAGCTGAGATACTATCAGTTTATCACGGACTCAGTTCCGCGTAATTACGTAGTTAGTTAAAGGTTACAATTTATATCTGAGCCAGCGCTTGTCTTGCGAAACTGACGATATGCACTAAAAAATCAAAATAGCAAGTAGTGATCACCCTGTACAGTGGCACGTCTAAGCACCACTCTGTATATTAACACGTTCGGAACACCAGCCTAGAGTATCAGCATTGCTGACACAAAGATAATAAATGATGTCCAAAGCAGTGGCGTAGCTAGGTTTTTATTGGGGGGGGGGCGCCTGGGGTGAATAACTTGAGAAAAATTGCAATTATTTCTTGCATTTTCTTGTTATGTGGCTAAACAAATCAAATCCTGTTGCGCGCGAAAAATAGATCTTTTCGTTAAAATACGCAATGTCCACTCATTTTGCCGCCTGGAGAGGCGGCACCATTCCCCCCCTCCCCCCCAAAAAAAACAAACTACGCCCCTGGTACAAAAAGTAAAGCATTTTGGGCTACTGACGGCCGAATATATTAAATCCTTATTTACAATTAAACACACTGCACTATTTTCTGATGCCTCACAAACCCGACATTTCTAACTGTACAAGGAATACAGAAGCGACCGGTGTCTTTACTAACACAACCACAATGAAGTAGGATTCTGAAATGCTGAAAGTACTGTATAACATAAAATTCCCATTCGTCGAAAATTGTACATAACTGTACGGTGAAAACCTCAAATTTCGATTTATCGACAACGGACGCACGGCTGTACCGGCCAGATATTTACTGGCGCCGTCAGCTGTTTAGTGTACGCCTATACAGCGTCGATGGTACATGAACGAATGTGTATGAAGCTGTAGTGGAATTACACTGACAGGGAAAAACTGAAGTACTTGGAAAAACCCTGTCCCAATGTCCCATTGTTCACCACAAATCCCATATAAAGTTGCCTGCAAGTGCACCCGGGCCTCCGCGGTGAAGGCGGGCGGCCATGGCACTACCACAGAGCCGAAACACGTCGCGTGGAAGGCATAACGCAGCTGTGCTGCAAGTGACACTGCGGAATGCCTGGCAACGTTACATAAAAAAGTTTCCTTGCAATGCAGACCGCAGGACTATTACAGCAAATACCGTTCGGACTGCAACAGTAAGATGGAACCGAAGTCTCGAAACGTGGCGCCTGCGTTCCGAAAGAACGTGCAATACGAACAGGTCGAATGCAGAATCGATTTAAAACAACGGATCTGACGTCATTAAATTCCATCCATTTCACTGAATTCCGGCCTCGCCGGCAGGTCAGAGAACAGTCTTGATGTCGCAAATTTTCTGTCATTCTTTGATCACAACAAACATCTTCACCCCAAAGATGAGGACACAAAGTTCTAGGTCCAGGGAAGAAGGTGGTAAATTGCTTGTCAACTCTTTTTAAGACTTCGACTAATCTCAATTATATATAAAGATTCAGTCCGTACCGCGCAGTAAACACACTTCGTCTCGGTTATAAAAACCAATCAGTTAATGCTGTATGGGGAAATAATCGCTGTTTGTTCTGAGATCCACACAAAACACATAAATACATACACTGTGTGGGCAGTATATAGAATACTAAACATCAAACCTGGTGGTACATATAGTAACCACTGGGCTTTAAAGGGATCTGTCATTCGTGAAGAAAGCAGAAAGCGTGGAACATGTTTACACTACTTTCGTGAGGATTTCCGACTCTCAAGGAGCCCAAGTGATTAGTGCTGCTTGGTTAATCTCGACAGCCTACAGGAGAAACAGTCTGCGATACGCTGTGCTCTGAACAAGCAGGAGCGATGTGCCATGTCCAAACATCACTCTGAAATATATTACCTTATGTCTACTGCACTGAGATAACAAACGACGTATGTTTCGATGAATAATGACTTATATATTCAGACAAATAATCATGGCCCTGAAGGGCCCTTCTATTGTAACACGAAGGCCACGGATAAAGACCCCTGACCTACCCGAACGCTCCAACTAGAGAGAGTGTGAAATACTGTGGAAAATCCCAGTCATGATGCCGGCGGGGAAAACAGAACCTGACCTTCCTGAAGGTGCGCGCTAGGCTACTGCAATCAATGCTGGGCATCTACAGAGCTGCGGCGTACGGCTAGGGCTTGCGCAATGTAGAGGGATGTTCAATAACGTACGCTCCCTAGGTCATAGGAATTAAATAGCAAGTCACCCCAACGTGAAATGTAGCTCAGTCATTCCGTCGAGGTATCATTATTTCTAGGCACACCGCCGTTATGTACAACACTGGGCTTATGGGAAACAAGGTTCCAAACTACGACGGCTTGATTTTCCAGGAATCAATCAGGTCGCAAGTGCAGGGATCACACGTGCTAACACGTTACCTTCACAAGGCAGAATAACTGGAACAACAGTCGGCACTAACGTTCGACTGAGGGGGCGAATTACACGATCGAGCTACGAACGGAAAATGATTATTTTGCATGACGCGCGCGCGCACTTACAGACACACAAATATTAGATCTCTGGCACATCTGGCACAGCAGGCCCAACATCTTCCTTTAACACAACTCATTCCTTTTTCCACGGGTTGTTAACGAATACGCCGGTTGCAAGGACATGACGACACGATCGTCGGTAATCTGTTACCGACATTTCGGACAATGGTGCCTACATTTTTAGGACAGTCGAAAAAGAATAAAGGTGCCGTACGAGCTGGCTGCATTATACATACAGACAGACAGACAGACAGACAAGGAGCAGGTTAGGTAAACAGGGCTACAATCTCTTATGCACTACGTCATCTATTTAAAAAATATAAACATTAAAATATATAGAACTATAATTTGGCTGTTGTTTTGTATGGGTGTGAAACCTGGTCTCTCACATTAAGAGAAGAACACAGGCTGAGTTCGAGAAACGGGCGCCGAGGAAGTTATTTCGGCCTAAGAGGGAGGAAGTTAATGGAAACTGGAGAAAATTACACAACGAAGAGCTTAATGATTTCTGCGTTTTACGAACATTTCTTCGAGTAGTCGGATAAACGCGGAAGAGATGGGCAGCATACGTAGCACGTATGGGGAGAAGATGATTGCACAAAGGGTTTTCGTGGGGAAAACTGAAGGTAAAGACCACTAGCAAGACGTAGTTGTCGATGGAAGGATAATAAGAGAACAGTTCTTACAGACAGGGTTAGTGAGGCTGAGGATAGGGACAAGCGGCGGGCTGTTGCGAACTCGGTAACGAACTTCTGGATTCCACAAAATGCCGGGAATTTCTTGGTTACATGAGCAACTACTAGCTTCTCAAGAAGGCTTCTGTCCCATGTACTTAGGATTGTGTTAGGCTATAGCTATAGTGGGCCTACAGAAGACGAGGGACGTTTGAGCGGGCGGAGTCACGTGATCAGCTGCTAGAGGCTAGGAGAGCGAAATGAGGCGGTGAGACAAAGCAGCAAATTACGAAATGCAGGAAGAAGAACAGCGAAGCAATAATATGCTGCAGAGAATGAGGAGGGGAGAGGCTAATGAAGACGGTAGGGCGGGAGGAGAGATCCTCGTGGAGAGGGACAGAAGGAGAGAGGTTTTCATGCCTTTCTCACCTCCAGACCATCCTCCCTGTTTATGTTGTTTTGCTCAGGGTTTTAGTGGGAGGATCGCAGTGCCCTGACGAAAGACAAGAGGCTCCATGTTGAAGCCACGATCTGCCACTGCTGACATGTCTGGCGAAAGTGCTCTTGGTGCTCTTCTAATCTCGTCTCGACGGGACGAAGGCGGAAATCCGTTAGCGTAAGCACAACCCCCATTACATATAAAATACCCATGTCACAGCCCAGCAATACGTTTCGTACGCCGCAATGGCTAAACGAACAAAGGACGCCGACTTGCAATCAGCCTTTTGGTTGCTGGGCAGCAACTGGTTCTTTGATGATGGATCCGAGAAAAAAGGGCAGATCATCCGCCAGCCGTAACTTTACTGACTCTGGCACCATACTCGACGACATCAGCCGTTCTACAACTGACCATGCGTGGCCTGTCGGTGGGTCAAGTGCCCGCACCAATGGCAGGAAAATGAAGATGGTATAATCCACCTGTAGTTGCAATACGACTAATGAAATTTCGCATATAAGTAAGAAGCAAATATACCACGGCGCATATTGAGGCTTAATTTTTTACTGATTACATCACAGCGCGAACTGAGCTTATCGATTCGAAGTCAGCAGGTGTGGGGAACCCCCAAGCTCTGCAAGTTCGGAGGCACTTGTGCCGACCGAGGGCTGACCATCAACCAGGACATTAGCCGAACGGGTCTGTCAATCAGCAAGCCAGTCGGGGATGTTCGTAAAAAGAGGGTCAACTCTAGAGACCGAAATTTCGGCGACCCTGAAGTGTTTCGTTACATCCTCAGTCGCAAGGCGACCAACGAGAACCGCCGACGGAGCTTCGCGCAAGTCTGTGCATCGATGTGGTGGAAAATGAAGTTCGGCAATATATGCTTGGACAAGTGTTCACAGCTATCTGATGTGTCAGAAAATTCAAACGTTAAGACGGGACTCCCTGAGGAAAGCGCCGACGAGGGCTGAAACGCGTCGGAGTATCAGTTATATAATGAAATTTGGCGAATGGGAAGTGGTACATTAAACGTTGGTTTGGTGAAGGCAGATAACTCTGCCCGTAGTTTGCTTCTGTGTTTTGTCGCTCAGCAACTTATTCTTCGCATACCCCCAAAACGGAGGCAGAAATCTCCTCCGAAACGGAGGTAACAAATTAACAATCAACACAGCGACACATCAGAACTGAGAACATCTGAACTCACAAGTTATTTTGATATTTCCTGATAACGCTTTTGCGTTTTGTGCCATACAGCCTTTTTGCGTTCAGCTGCCGGGTCGTCGGTGAATTCTGGGGGCTCCGCAGACGAGGAACCCAAACCAGCTTTCTCTCTTCGGGACACGACAGGCACCTGAAAAAAACAAAATACACCTTTGTAAACTAGTAACGAAAATAGTGTGTGAAGCTATTCACACGTGTCGCTTACGGTTGAAGCAATCACGACATCGGCTTAAACACTAGATTGTGCTGAATGGTCAAACACGTGTCGCTGACAGCTGGCACACGAAATACATTCTTATTATATCTCTAGGAGACAAGCTCAGTAAGTAAGGATAACTTCTGTGATGGTCAAGTTTGCTACTTTTTTGGAGGAAACAGCTCTTGTAGTACGCATAACACGCAGCAGAGCGCGCAGGGAAGTCGGTCAAATGTCATTCAAAGGACAAGTTGACGTGCAATGGCAAAAACACTGGAAACGTGGTTCAGCGAAGTAGTTCGTAGTGTGATGTGCGAACACGTGAACCCCAAAAGAGTCCACGCCAGTTGTAAAGGGAGTGCCGCGCGACAGAAAGTGGTGCGGAGTTTGAAAATGTTCAACGGACACACGCCGCTCGGTCCGGCACATCCAAGGACGCAGCACCACCACCGAAGAACTGCTTGCGAACAACCGACTAGCCACAGTTAGACACTCATGCACCGCTCTGGTGTCGTCTGGAGCCGCTCACAACCCCGTCCATGCAGCTCTTAGGATACCGCAGAAGCCCGACGAAATTTTGAAATTAGTGCCAAGATGGGACCAGTGGTTCACTGTGCGTGGACAGTGCTGAAAAATAATTATGCTTCGGAGGAATAAATGAGCCACATTTCAAGTTCCAATGGGTTCTTGCTTAATTTTTACGTCCTGGAGACCTTACAATTGCACAAAGGTCACACGGAGTACAAGGATGGTCCAATGTACTGACCAGCAACACTACAAGCCACAAACGGCATCAACTGCATGTGTGTGATTTCCGCCGTCATTACATCTTGCCAACTGCAGAAATGGACCAATATGGACCACATCTGTAAGTTCGGCATTTGAACATGTTGCATTTATGGAAAAATGAGGAGCTGCAAGACTTCACTCTTCAGCAAATATTATTCGAGTGATGATGATACGGGCGGGACGTGTGGCTCGTGTAACCTGACAGTGACCAGTTTGAAGACACAGGCGTAGTTGAGATGATAATATTAAAATGGGCCTTAAAGATATCACATGGAAGGGCTCAGTACAAGGATAAGTAGCAGAACCTTGTGAATACGGTAACAAATCGTCAGTTGGCGATGCAGTGAATTTCTTGACCAACTGAAAACTAACAGCTTCTGAAGCAGAACTATGATCTATGTAGTTAAGTTGCACAAATATCAGACTTTAAATGGCCCTGCATAATCCGTCATACAAAGTAAAGCTAACAAACGCGAAGTTCTTCCTTGCCCACGCTGTGAAGCAGTGGAGGCCTGCAGCCACTCATTAATTACGTCAACACTACATGGAGGTACGGGGTCAACTTCAAGCCCCGGCCACTATACCCGCTCTGACAGCCCCGGACACCCACTCTACAGGCGGCTGGGGAAGTCCCGGACCGCAAATTAAATTCCGTCTGCTATGAATCTACCTTCTATACATATAGAGCGTTGTTGCAGTACAGCCTACAGGCAAGGCGAGACGAAGACAATGCCTTGCGCTGTAGGTACTTGAAAAGTATGTAAACTGGAACAAAGTCACAAATTCTAATGTAGGAACTAAGAACACAAATGTGTAAAAAAGCGTCGTTTGAAAAACTTCACTCCATCCAGCCCAGAGTCGGCCTGGGTCATGTCGATCTCTCGGTGTTCAGGTGCGCTGGCAAAACAACTTTTGGTCTCCGTCGCCGGATAATTGGTTTCCGGCGTCTCCAGACAACGCAAAGGCCTCGAAACGTTTAAAGCAAAATAAAATGCGCTCGAGTGCCGCAAGAGCGAACCCACAGTGTCGACAGGATCTAAGTGAGGCTAAGTTACAACGGCCATTTGCCTGCTGCACCCTCGGTCCTTACTACTTGCTTCAATAACACGAATTCTAAATTAAATAGTAAAGAGAAATTTAGCTGACGCAGGACTGCTCTGCTGATGGCCACGGGATCGGATCCTGCTTAAGTCAAATATCTACTATAGATCGGCACCGATATCACCACCTTTCAGGACCGAATTTACTTACTCTACAATTGTTGCTACTTTGTTAACTGATTGCCTGTTGCAGACGAAACGTCGTCACCCGCTGACACATGGCGTCACGCCCTCAGCAATGCCGCTCTCGGCACCTCCAACCACCCAAGCACACATTCAGTTTCTCACACTGTCTCAAGCTGTCTCATATCAACATCTCATTCCGCACGCACTTTACAGCCACACAAAATTCCCCACGCCTAGTTCCCAGCCAACATCTGGAATTAAATTCCTCGATTGTCAGTTGAAACGACATCAGTATTCTGTAACGTGACAGTGCAGGTCCGAAATGGAGGTCACAACGTGCGGCACATAGGAGGGGGTGAGTGGAATCATGATTAGCCGGGATAAACCGAATTGATGAGAGAAAAAACCTACCCACGTGCCACCCCGCCCACCATAAATCCCAAATGAAGTCAACTGCGATTGAATCCGAAGCTCTTATAAGATCTACTGGCGAAGTCTACAGCCGTCTATGCCACTTGCCAGCCCTGGTACAAGAGTAGGATTTCGAGTGCGGGAAACTGAACCAGATGGTGCACGGTGTATTGCGAGACGCAGAACACAGAATTCACCAAGGCGTTCTTTACTTTCAAATGTCATACTGTTGCACGGTACCCGACATGTCATAACAAACCCGTGACCTTTCCTGCGCCGATTCTCACGAAGCTCACAAATGCGTCACAGCAATCTAAGCAAATCTCTTACATCAGAATTCAACCAAATCGTACGATAAATGTGAACAGTATTCCCATAATTCATTCATGCCCTTAAGTGTCTACGTTACAATACCGGTTGTTAAGAAAGTCACAATCATCTGACGCATTTTTGTGGAAATCTTCTGTATCCAATTTTACAAAAATCGGAAGAGAAATGAAGAATACAGGGAAAAATTTCCTTTACTCCATTTAGTAAAAACGTGTCTGCAACTGAACCGATTTTCACGAAACTCGTGCTCAACGGCACAATGTGGAGGTCTCCTACACCAAATTTCATTCAAACTGGTCACGAATATGGGGTTTAGGACAGTAGTTCATTTATGCCTTTAGGTAAACTCTCATTCAGCGGATCTTCAGGAAACTCGAGTCTGCTTCAAAATATCTGGTAAATGACTTCTGTTCGATTCTTGCTGCCAACACCAACAATTTGGTCCAACATAAGATACAATATTCCATCCATATGCTGACGCCATCATCACCAGGGACCAACGTCTTCAGCTGGCACGATGTACGAGGGGGTGCTGATAAGTCCTTAGCCCCACCAGGAAGGAAACAAGCTACAGCGACCAAACTCTGTATTTATTCAACACACTCCCCACGAAGCTCAATACGCTTCTTAACCTGTTGCTCTAACGTTTGCAAGTCACTCAAAAAAAATTCAGAAGGTTGTCCGTCCAACCAGATCTCCGCGGCAGCAATGACCTCCGCGTAGGACGAAAAATGGCGACCATTCAATTGTTTTTTCAGTCCAGGGACCAGGTGGTAGTCCGACGGGGTCAGATTCGGAGAATATGGTGGGTGATCAAGACACTGGAAGCCCAGGCAGGCCAGTTTCTTTTGCGTTGCAAGTGCCCGGTGAGCCGAAGCATTGCCGTGCAAGAACAAGACCCCTTTGGTGATCTTCCCGTGGCGTTTTTCCTTCAAAATGTCCTTCAATTGCACCAGCAGAGATGAGTAATACTCCGTGTCGATAGTTTGGCCCTTTGGAAGATAATCAATGAGGAGGATGCCTTTTGATTCCAAAATATCGAGGCGAGAACTTTTCCAGCGGATTTTTGCACTCGGTATTTTTTGGGGCGGGGTGAGCCGCTATGACTCCATTGTTGCTTTGTCGCCGGGTCATAGTGATATAGCCAGGTTTCGTCCATGGTCACTAGTCGCGACACAAAATCATTTGGATCGCGCCGAAAAAATTCCAAAAGTTGCTCAGACGACTGGCACCGTTGACTTTTTGATCCGCGTTCAGGCATTTCGGGACCCCTTTCGCGGAGAGCTTCCGCATGTCCAAATCTTCATGAATGATGGACATAACCCGCTCGCGTGAGATGCCCAGTTGCTCAGCTACTGATTTAGCCTAAATCCGGCGGTCTTCCAACATTAGCTCGTGAATTTGATCAATCATCTCCGGGGTGGTCACTGTTTTGAGTCGTCCCGGACGAGGCGCATCACAGGTGGAAAAATCACCATGTTTAAACTGGGCCACCTAATTTTTGACGGTGGCATATGATGGTGCATGTTCCTCTAATGTTTTTGTCAGAATGGCGTGAATTTCCTTCGGCACCGTGCTTTGCAGGAAAAAAAACTTGATGACAGCTTACGTCTCCATGTTGTTGAATTCGCGCGCGTCGACTGACATTCTTCCTTTCAGCCTCTGCAACAAAGCCTCTGTAACAAGAAAAGACTTGCAGTCGGTACATGAACAGATCCCTCTTCCAACGACACTATCGATTCCGGCCTACGACATCGGGAAGTAGGTCAGGCTAAGGAATTATCAGCACCCCCTCGTAAAACTTACTGAAGCTAGTTTATACACACAGCGCTACAAGTAATGTAAGTCGACATAACAAAATAACCGCTTATTAGAATGCAGAATACATCAGCTGTATAATTAAAACTCGCAGTGCGATTATTGTGTGGTTAGCGGGCGCCTCAAACATTTATTACAAACATTTTTGTGACTTTAGTTTATGATATATGTGTAATAACAGACACGTTACTTCCCAGTAAGTATTAGAATTCCATTTGCTAAACACCTTGCTGTAGTTCATCGATGGACTACGAACATCTACAATTATTTCAGTCCATAACGTACTTTGGCCCTGCGTGGCTGGTTGTCGCGCACTGTGCGGTGCGCTTCGTCTTAAAAAGGCAGCCCATCGCACGCATGTACGTACGTACATACATACATACACATACCTACACACACACATATACATACACCGCCATTGCCGCGTCTATGGTGCCCCTTTGAGGCGTGAATCCCTACTGGTTGTTATTCACGAGATCGTGGGAGAAAACATGATGATTAATTCCATTTATTATAACTTTCTCCAGAACTTTCCCTCCTATGTTTAAAAGACTTATTGGGCGAAATTTGGAGACGTCTTCGCTGTTTCCTTTACCAGGTTTTGCACGTAACTGGTGTCAGTTTTGCTCTTTTTCACCTCCTTGGGAAGACTCCTCTTCTTAAACACCCGTTGTACATGGCAGTTATATAACTGGGGAAAATTTCGAAAGTACTTTTATAAATCTCGCTAGTTATCCCGTCTTCTCCTGGCGATATTTTGTTCCCCGTGCCTTGTACTGCATTCCTGGTTTCTTCTAAGATGAAACCTTTGTCATCGGCCGTGTCCACAGTTTCTTGGGATTGTGTTCTGGCTTATTTGTGGTAGTCAGTATCGTCGTTCTCTTTATCTTCCGGTGTAAAGTGCTCCAGCATTTCCTTTAAAGTTTCACGTATATCATCTGTGTGTGATCCATCACGCTTAAGCAATGTAGTTATTTGTGTTATTGTTTCTCTTTCCTGCCGCTAACTTATATACTTCGTTCCAGCGATTGGTACATGACGTCATGTTGCAATACTCCTTCCATGAAGCAATTTTTTTTTTAATTGTTGCCGCGTACCTTGCTTTCCCTTCTAAATATTGTGATCTGCCCTGTTCTCGCAGTTCTTCGCCGTTTCTCGTCCTTCGTTACCTGCGTCTTAGCGCGTTTAAGCTTTTCCGCATTATTGTCAGTTCCGCTGTCCACAAGGGAACTGCTTTCATTGACATGGTTTACTTTGAAGCCCGTTGTGTTTTGAATGATCTGCTGCATGCTAATTCCACAACTTCGTGAAATTCCTCGATTGACTTTTCAATGTCCATTTCGTTCGTCACTAGACTCGCTAGAGAACGTCAACAACCACGGCTACCTCATCGAAGAGATTAGGAAGGAAGTATCCATCTTGGAGAGAGTCAACTGGACTATAGAATTCTCGTGGGTCAAGGCCCACATAGGCATATACGGAAATGAACTAGCTGATCGGCTAGCAAAGGATACAGCACGAAACAGAGACACTACGATCGTTTTCAACAGAATACCAAAGAGAACACTGTACAGTGGAATAGAAGGAGCTAAACAAAGATGACAAAAAGAATGGGAAAACTGTAAGAAGGCAGTCATAACAAAACAGTTTTTCCCTAACGTACACGACAGGCTTAAATTAAAAATAATTAGGGCCCCATTCTTTGCGGTAATGGTGACAGGACACGGGAAAACCAAGGCTTACCTCCACCGACTTAAGATAATGGATCATGCAACACGTGTTTGCAGTAAGGGAGACCAAACAACAGACAACTTGATTAATCAGTGCACATTACTTCAAACACAAAGAGGAATGATCAAGAGCAGTATCCTAAAATCCGGAAACTGGCCTGTTAGCAAACATGAGCTAATAACGAAAAACCTGAATTCATTTCTAACTTTTATAAAATCAATAGAATCTGATCAATTGTAATAGGGTATATATATAAGAAAAGGTGCCACTTATAATTTACACGGTTCACTTTACTGGTGTATTGTTTCAAATTGTAAAGGGGAAGCAGTGGCTGATGCTGATCGCTGCATCCCCTATAATCAAACTGAACTACGAAAATGTATACTGACAGCATGCAGTATTACCCCGCAGTAATGGAGCATGCTTAATAAATAAGTAAAAAAACATACATACAATTTATACAACATATTAGGAAAATGCAAAATTTATATATTTTTAACTATCCAAGTACCCACAAAAAGTTCCTTCTAAACGGTATTACGGCAGCTGCTTTTGGGAAAAAAAACTATCAGAAATGTCCATAAAATGTATAAAGGATGACCTTAATTAGCGGTTGGGTGTCTCACGAATGCGCACAAAAGAAACTATAACACAGTCAATACTGGACGAACAGTAAGGCTATTCGAATTCACAGTTACATTTCGAGAAAGTTACAGTGTTCTGAACACTACTTCGGAAGCAGCATGGGTAGCTCAGTCAGTACAGTGACCAAGCTAGGCAGGAAGATCAGCGGTTCAAATCCCGGCAGGAGCAAGAGATACTCTTCTCTAAAACAATCAGACCTACTGTGGGGCCCACCCAGGGTACCGGAGCTACGTCCTTCGAAACATCAGGCAAGCACTCCAAGACACTACGTCAGTCCCAGAAGACTTCAACCTTGATCGACCAAACGTCAGTCCTGTATGGAATTCGACGAAAGAAAGCAAGCGCCGTCGCTGTGGGGCCATAACCTCTAACCTGACCCGGAGAGGTACAAATAATATACAAACGATGGCCCTCTTCGCATTCTTACGCCGCGCGGTCAAACTCGGAGGAAAGTACTACGTGCACACTACGTGACAGACGCATTCCTTCCTCCCAACACTTCAGAGTACACTAAACCAGACTATGTCACCCTGCAAATGGAGGCAGTAGGTTCCCCGAAACGCCTGCTCAAACCTTTACTATGTGTTGTGAAAAAAACCCAAAACGACAACCAAATGAACAACTGCAGTGAGAACCTGAAGCCTGCATAAAAATAACAGACAATACGGTACCGCACCAGTGCCACTGAGTGCGGAACGATTCAGCGACTGTCAGCAAACCAACATAATAAAACCGCCATGCAGACCACAAGGCAATCAAATAAAACCGCCGTACATCATAAACGTCTTCCTTCGCGTTTCATAAATTTGCAGACACCGTTTCATAACGGCTAAGAATTGGACTGATGCTGACAAACAGATGGCATAGAAAACAAAATTACATTTCATAGCCATGGAGATGGATGTGTGTGCGTGTGTGCGTATGTGTATGTATTTTTTTATTGCATGTTCCATTACTTGGAGTAATATTACATGCCTTATTGTGGTATTTACAAATACAGTGTTTAGAAATATCTACATTGATTATTTCATACTATGAAATTAGCTTAATCTACTTGGTATGATGGATTTAACACTTCGTTAGGTTTGTCAAAAGAAATCTCGTTAGTAAATTTTAAAATGTTTCCTTATTAATCTATTTTTACTTATTGGCCAAATGTCTGTTTTAATACTGATGATTTTAAACTGTCTCTTCCCTTATTTAGCAGCTCACAATCAAATAACAAGTGATCTGTTGTTTGGTCCTTGGTGCCACAAGGACATGTTGGTGTATCAATTATTTTAAATCGGTGCAAGTATGACCTTATATTACCATGCTCCGTAACCATAGATGTAAAATTATGGGTAAAATTTATTCTCATATTTAACCTATCAGTAACTACCGGGAAGTATTCTTTTGTGATTTTTCCCTTTGTTGTTTGGTCCCATTCTTTTTGCCACTTCCCAACACTTCTCACTTAGTTCACTTATCACTTCACTTTTTGGAACTTTCTTGTAGCATTCTTTCATGTCCGCGTTCGTCGCTGTCTCATTTGCGAGTGTGTCGGCTAGCTCGTTTCCCTGTATCCCGACGTGTGCCTTGACCCAGCAGAACTGAGTTTTCCAGTTTGTTTTTCCATTCTCCGTCAGTTTCCTTCTTATTTCTTCAACGAGGAATGTGTGGATATTGTTATTTTTAAGTCAGTCCAGTGTCATTCGGCTGTCTGTGTATATGGTGGCCGTCTTGCCTTCTGCTTGTAGGTGTTCTGTATACTCTAGCGCTCTTACTATCGCCAGTTGCTCGGTTTGATTGTTGGTACATCTTTTGCTTAGCCTGTATTTTAGACTTTTTATGAGGTTACCTAATCTGAATATGGATACGCCTGCGTCTACCCCCTGTTCTGACTTGCTTCCTTCAGTAAATATTTGAATTGTACTCTTCATCTCATTACTTTCTGCTAGTAAGGTTATCGTTTCTGCGGGGTGATGACAATGTTTAACTTCCATGTCACGATCAACCAATGCTTCCTCTTTTGTGCTACCTTTGGTTAGTTGGTAAAATTGAGATGCCTCGTCTATTTTAATGGCGATGGGGGTCAATCCTGTCAATATGCAGAGGGCTTCGTTCGACACCGCACGGTATGCCTTTGAGATTCTAATATTTATAACTCTTTGTACTCTTTCTAGCTTTAATTTGTAGCTTACTTTATCTGTGGCCTTTTTTCCACACTGGTGCTCCGTATAAAAGAAGAGGCAGTATTCCTTCTGTATATATTGTCTTCAGTGTAGCATGGTTTAGCCCCCAGATGAGTTTTGCCGATTTCGAAAGTGCAAATATCAATTTTATGCATTTTTCAGCCATGTAGTTTATGTGTTCTCTAAACGTCAGCTTACTGTCGAATATTATGCCCAGGTATTTCAGACTGTGCACTTGAAGTAGAGGTTTGCTATTTACATATATTTCAAGTTCTTTTCGTTCTTTCCGCTTTCGTCTTGTCGTAAGCATTACTTTTGATTTTTGTCCATTATGTGTGTATGTGTGTATGTATGTACGTGTGTGTGTGTGTGTGTATGTATGTAAGTGTGTATGTATGTGTGTATGTATGTATGTGTGTACGTATGTGTATGTATGTATGTGTATATGTGTGTGTATGTGCGTGTGTATGTATGTGTGTATATGTGTGTATGTACGTGCGTGTATGTGTATGTATGTATGTGCGTGTGTGTGTATATATATATACATGTGTGTGTATGTATATGTATGTATTATGTATGTGTGTGTGTATGTATGTAGGTATGTGTATATGTGTGTGTGTGTGTGTGTATGTATGTATGTGTGTGTGTGTATGTATGTATGTATGTGGGTGTGTGAATGTGTATGTATGTATATATGTGTGTGTATGTATGCTCTTTATAAAACCACTCCCCCCAGTCTGTACCCAGTACCACCACCACGTTTAACAATCACAAATTCCACGTTCTGCCCACACAGTGTATTTATGTGTTTTGTGTGGATCTCAGAAAAAAAGCGATTATTTCCCTATACAACATTAACTGATTGGTTTTATAACCAAGACGAAGTGTGTTTACTGCGCGGTACAAAAGTATATAATTAAGGCTAATCTCAGTCTTTAAGAACTTACGAGACTGGGCACTGCCTATGCTAGTAATTCCCCCAGCATCGAATTTCGCTATTTAACACAAGTTCCTTGCGGCAAAAGAAATAACCGGCATTTCATCAGGTTATGAACCTGTAAAAGTATCGTACAAATGACTGGATTCTTTCAAATTACAGGTATATCAGGCCATTTACGTGAACTGTAACATACGGTTACCCAGTATGGGGACAGAACCTTTCATGGTGAAAGAGAAAAAGAAATTAGAATTACATGCATTCGGGCTGTTGGTATGTCGCTGAGATATGTCGCATATCCTGGACCAGGATTTCGTATGCGACGACCTTGCAGTGACGCGGCTGACCTTGACACTGGGCCCTTGAAATCCAAGTGAATTACCCATCCATCCGTGGACCTGGCTCCTGGCTGATCAATAGGATCCGTCTAGACCCATCGATCTCCAACTGATGCATCACCTCGCAAGTGCATACATTATGCATGTCGGCCTTCACACCTGTTACACACTAGCACGACGGCTAGCGTCCAGACGCTCTTTCACATATATCAGAATCCCATCCAATTTAATTCATGCCAGTCGCTTCGTTTACGATACAATTTACTTACTCCATTCATAGTCGCGCCATGCAGCACAGTCCTTCTTGAGAAGCTAGCCGGTTATCAGCTAGTCAAATTCCCCGCATTTTATGGAACCCGAATATTCATTGCCGCATTTACAAGTACCCGCTACCTGTCCCTATCCTGAGTCAGATCAATTCAGTCCATGCATCCATCCCATTTCCTGAAGATCCATCTTAATATTATCTCCGCATCTACGCCTGGGTCTTCAAAGTTATCTCTTTCTCCTAGGTTTCCCCACCAAAACCATGTATACCCCTCTCCTCTCACCAATACATGCTACATGCTCCTCCCATTTCCTTCTTCTCGGTTTGATTACCCGAACAATATTGGGTGAAAAGTACAGATCATTCCGCTCCTCATTATGTAATTAGCTCCACTCGCCTGTTACCTCGTCCCTCTTGGGACCAAATATTCTCCTCAGCACCCAATTCTCATACACCCTCAGCCGACGTCCCTCCTTCAATATGAGCGTCTACGTTTCACACCCACACAAAACAACAGACAAAATTACAGTTCTGTATATCTTAATATTTACATTTCTGGATACCAAACTGGAGGACAGAAGATTGTGCACCGAGTGATAGCAAGCATTGCCTGACTTTAATCTGCTATTCATTTCTTTCTGAATAGAATTTTGATTTGTTAAGGTTGTTCTCAAATATTTGAACTGTTCCACACTTTCAAAGAAACCATTAACAGTCTTTACATTGCAACTTCGTCCTGCATTCTGATCTCGAGACATGACCACGTACTTAATTTTATCAGCATCTACATCTGGCCCAGTCTCCTTACAAGCAACTACTAATGCGTCTGTGTTTTTCTGTATAGTCTGTAAACCTCCGCCCAGTATATTAACATAATCAGCATAAACAAAAAGGTGACGTGTACCATTTAATTTCAAGCCCTCCTGGTTTACATGAACACTCCTAATGGCATAATGTGATGCAAAGTTAAAAAGCAATGACGATAAAGCATCTCCTTGTTTCAAACCATCCTTAATATGAAACATGTGAGACAAATGTTTGCCTACCCGGACTCTGCTATAGGTTTTATTCAAACTCATTTTTTATTAGCCTTACCAATTTCAATGAAAATGACATAAGACCTCCCTCCTAAAGGAATCATATACTTTCTTGTAGTCTATAAATACCTGACGTACTGCTTCAGTGTGTTCCCATTTTATCTCAAGTATTTGACGAATGCAAAATATATGATCAGTAGTTGACCTCTTGCGTCGAAATGCACACTGATGATCCCCAATAATTTCCTCTGCATATGGAGTTAATCTTGACAGCAGGATGTTGGATACAATTTTGTACGTAGTTAACAAAAGTGATAGGCCCCTATAATTACTACAATCTGTTTTATCACCCTTCTTATAGGTAGATAATATGATCGACTCCTTCCACTCCTCAGGCAATTCCTCCTTATTCCAAATAGAATTTAAAGATTTATGAAACTCAAAGCGAAACGTTCTACACCCTGCTTCAATCAGGTCTGCTGAAAATTGATCAATATCTGGTGACTTGCGTCTTTTTTGCTTTTCAATAGCCATCTCTTCAAAGGCACTCGACTCAGGCACTAGTCGCTCTGCTATATGCATTTCTGTTCGCCTAACATCACTAACCCCATGTACATTCAATAGCTGAGAGAAATGGTCACAACAAGCCAAAACACTATGGGAGTCTGTAACCAAATCGCCTTTCTCATCCTTTACTGTACTCGTTTCGGCCTGACAACCCTTCTTAAAGTCACTGATGCCCCTATACCAGTCTCTGATATTTTATATATTACTGTTAATTTCAAGTTAATCAATTTTAGCTTTCATAAATTCCTTCTTCTTTTTCTGAAATGTCTATTAGCTTTACGTCTTACATTATTTAGATTATCTACATTGCTTTGGTTTGGATCCTGTAGCCACTGCATTTTAGCCTGCTTCATTTGATCTAATAATCGTGGGCTTTCTTCGTCAAACCATGGTTTATGCTGCCTCAATTCATACAGACACATACCCTCTTTAGCAGAGGTTTCGATATTCTTTGGACTGTTTTCCCAAGCCCTATTTATGTCCTCGCTACCATTTTAGTTCTCCAAAGCTGCAAACCTGTTTGAGATCTTAGTCCGATACTGTTTCCTAACCTCTATCTCACTTACCTTCCTAAGATTAAAACTATCCACATCAAAACTGTCTTCCGAGTCATCACTTTCCTCCTCACTTGGTGCGTGCTCTTTCAAAACAACAATATTACACCATCGACCTCTCAGAACTATATATGACAGCCCATGACTAACAAACTCTATTCTCTTAACTGCTGATACTATTCTGTGGTGTACAAAAAATCCTGTTTCCAACTGAAGATGATTTTCACTTCCTTGTCCACTGAAAAAAATATAATCCTCTGTTCTTACCCCCTCTCCCCCCTTGTCCCACCTAACCTCCTGCACACCCACTAAATCGAATTTATATCTTGCTAATTCCCTGACTGCTGCTGCTGTAAGTGAACCTGACCTATACAGGCTCCTTGCATTCCACGTACCAAACCTCATGTCCCTTTTTCATTGCTTAGGTTACATCAAAGGATCAGTCCAGGTCTGAGTCACACGTATGTGTTCCGTAACAAGATCCGTTTTTACGGTGAGGAGTTGTAAGCATCTCGACCAATCCTGGAGGACCACCCCTTGTCGGAATTCTGCGACTGCTTCTTCAATATATTCGCAGCTACCCTCCACATTAGAGGCCGGTCCTCCATTCGCAATCTGAGGACGCGCCATGCCGAGGTGACAGAGACCCATTTACAATGGACAATACAGTTCACGGGTCACAATAGACACTGTCTAGGAAACTAAAAACAATATCATGGATAGACTGTCCGCGAGACAATTATGACTACAAAAACGACAGAATGATCCTGACGACGACCTGAGCGGTTTTCATGGCGATTAAATCTCAACTTTGTGTCTTTCTACGTACGCCCTTTCCTGCCACTTCACTTACCACTGCCAAGAGGTTCATTCGGAAGGGCCACCGCTCCATCAGGTGGCCTCTACGCGGGCGCATTGCTCTGTGGCTTCAAGCAGTCCAAGGCCACAATGCTACAACTGCCACTGCAATGATTTGTGGTGGTGATGCCGTCACCGGCGATGATACAAGAAATGAAAACATAAAAATTTACCTAACGTACAAGCAACGTTGTAGATTAGCGCTTTAAAACCCAGTGGTTACTATATGTACCAACACGTTTAACATTCAAGAATCCTACATTCTGCCCACAAAGATAATTTGTGAGTTTTGTGTGGATCTCAGAACAAACAGCGATTATTTCCCTATACAGCGTTAACTGACTGGTTTGTATAACAGAGATGGGGTGTGTTTACTGCGCGGTACGGACTGTAGAATTCCTTTTACTCTCGGTCTGGAAGAAGCCAAGAATACTGTATTTCGTATACTAATAGGTAATTTACGTTTCTAAATGGTGTCTTCCAATACAGCAGTCACGGTAAATATTCTAGGTGCTATGTTTTATCATGCTGAATCAACTCATCCTATCACATCTCAAGTAAACAAGTTACTAAAAACAAAGCTTAAATCTTGTTCCAAACTTATTTTATGCAAAGAAGATTAAAACGAGATTCGTGGTGAGAATCGCAGCTGCAGGCTCTTTGGATGTGACGCCGCACGGTCCCGATATTTCACGGTTCCCTTCGAAACGTCCGTAGCACATGCAGTCACACAGCAGACAACGTAATTTTGACACTGTGCAATTATCCTGCACACTTCCCAAATACGACGCACCGTTGACCGTGTTAGAGCGTTGTTATAGCACTCCACACAGCCCAAGTAACTGGGCGGAAAGCATACGAAACTGTAAAATCCTCGACTACGGTACACAGTGAGTTTAAAATACCACAACCATTTTCAAGATTGACGCTAATCTAAACTGTACATACAAATTCGGCTCCTACCTCACAGAGAACACAGCCCGCGTCCATTACAATGCTGGCTGACCAGCCAGTGCTGTATACGGACACAACTGCTGTGTATTGTGTGTTTGCGATGCGCGCAACGCAGTGTGGAGGGGGGACCACTCGGTCTTGAACGGTTAAACCCTACACACTTTATACAGTGACTGAGGTCACGACCACACGTAGTCCTACTAGTGCCCTGGTCGGTATTCGAACCTCGCACTCGTGCTGCTGTCTACGCACACTAAGTAACGAACGAACACGATTGGTACATTAAGTGTTCCATTTTTATCGAAGCTGACGAACACTCCATGCCAGTGTACCTGAGTGTACTTGGTGCAGGCCAGACACTACCTCAACGCCCAACTGTATACACGAGGTCAAAACTCCACAAGCGAGAGCTTTCACCCCTGTGGGGTGATAGTCACGGTCTGCACGCTGACAGCTTGCAACAGCGGCGCGATTAATAGGGTGCCCGATCTGAGCAAATGTTTGCGGTACAACGGAGATTAAACCTGACAAAAAGAAGTGCGGTGCGCCGCCCGTCCCTTCTCCGCCACCTCGCATAATGAATTCGCAAAACTTCCCTCACATCGTCTACCTTTCCTTCCCTACTGCTCCTATCTCATACAGGATGGACAAAGCGCAGCTTCCTTCTACACGACGCTGTACCAACTGCAGTGGTTCCTTATCATCGGATATGAGATAATAAACACGTTCGGCGAATCTGACGCGAACTGCGACGCAGCCGCACTGGGTACGGCCCTTCTTAACAAGCTAACAGTTCCTCGGCTAGACAAATTCCCCGCATTTTACAGAGCCTCACGGTTCATTACCGCTCATACAACAGCCCGTCACTTGTCCACACCCTCAACCACATCAATCCAGTACACTCTCACATCATGTTTCTTTAAGATCCATTTTGATATTATCCTCTCATCAACGTTTAGGTCTTCCAAGTGGTCTCCTTCCTGCACACTGCCCAAACAACCCCCCCTGCACATTCCTCTTCTCCCCCCGTACATGTCACATGCCCCGCCCATCTCAAGCTACTTAACTTTATAACCAAACCACGTAAAGGTATCGTGGCCTATTTCAAGGTATGATCAGGAATTCACCTACAGGCACTGAAATCGATCACGAGATGCCGCACGTCATTCCAGATTCGAACCGGGCACTTCCGAATAAAGGCACAGTCGTTTGAACCTCGTTACGGTAAACAAGGATATCAGCGCAACGCAAACGGTTCAAGTCTTCTGGAATGCTTACTGTGTCGTTCAGTGATTCCCGACGCTTCGAAGGATCCTGTGTCTTTGAAACGTCGGGAATCACGCAGATAACATTACGTAACATCACAACAGACCTGAATCCTCAGAAATGCAGCTGTGAGAACTTAAAATGTCGACCTGTTAGCTATTTCTGTGAGATAGGCTACAGTGGCACTGACCCACTTCGCCGTAATGCCACAGCTCTGCCAGTCCTGAACTCAGCACCTTACAGCCCCAGGGTCCACAGGGCGGTCCGCCACAGCCGGCGTGGCATGTGTGCATGAACACAAATCACAACGGTCACTTGGCGTCGGCCGACATCCTCAACACCGCCTCTGCACAGACTCGAGCGCCACTTCTACGGGAAGGACAAAAGTAACCCCAGCATTCCGTTTTCGAGGTAGGCTTATGTCTCGATATCGACCGGATCTCGATATCGACCGGAAAGGTTCGATAGGCGAAGCAGGCCTTCAACACTGATTCCAGTTAAATGATTATTGTGACGATTTGGGATATGCAGCACGCACGGGAAACAAATACGAACATAAAAATTCGGCTGAAAACTCTCATGGGAAAAACGCAGTTGAGAAATGGAGTAAATGGCAGGATAACATTGAGATGCATGTTGGCTCACACTGTGACGGTCAGGGACGGCAGTAAGTACGGCTACCAATCGGCTCAGTACCCACACCACCACAATAAATCAGCACTCAACGTCACACGTTGCACGTACCGGTTACTATAGGGCCGCACGTACTCTAAAACGAAATGTGAAGTTGGGAGTACCAGTACAGCTCCACTCATTCTTACCCTAGGCACTAGAAGGAGGTGAGGAATCAGCTGCAGGGCCCGGCTGGTTGGGCCCCAGAGCTGGTCTGGAAGGTCTTGGACAGGAGACAGCCTCTTGCCCCTACCAAGATTAGAACCGGACGGTCGAGCCCGCAGCCAGTCGTAATACAGACTGCGCCATCCCAGCTCCGGAAATGCCTTTTTTTATGGCTCGTCAGTCCTGGGGGCCTAGGCCACCTCACTGTTTAGGTTTCGAGATCATACTCAGAAACACCACACTCAGTAGGACTCCTCTGGACGAGTGATCAGCCCGACGCAGAGACCTTAACTGACAACACACAACAAACACCACAGACACAGACACCCCTGCCCCGGCGAGATTCGAACCCGCAATCCCAGAAAGCAAGCGTCCACCGGGATCGGCGCACATGTCCTTTACCCGTTTATGACTTTGGAGAAAGCATTCAATTCAAAATGCGCGGAAGACGAAAAAGCACAGACAGACGTAGGAAACCCTGAGCGCAAGCAGGCCGTCATGTCCAGCACTAATGTCAGTGCTGGCTCAAACAAAAAGCATCGAACTGCATCTTGGGTAATCACTGCACATTACTGTCCCGTTGTTTAAATTAACATGCACTTTGCCTGCCTTGTGGATCAAATGCGCAATCACCGTCAGTCTGAGTCACTCGCGGCTGTCAGGGATGTGACTCCGCGCAGTCTGGTACCTATCTATCCGATTAAATGACGTCACGCGCCAGAAGATCGGGATTTTAAATATGCTGTCGATGACGGATTGTAACAAGCCCAGCCACACGTTCTTCTAATTTATGTATGAAATTTAACACTGAATGCGATCAGACAATCAAAACTTTAAACAAAAGCCAACACAAGCTGTTCACACATGCACGTGGTCACATGTCACCACTAGCTGGTGACACAAAATTACTTGTCTACCCCGGGTGCAATTCAGCACGACTCAACAAGCGAGCCGAAGGGAACAGTTTTGTTGTTCCGAACCTGTGGACCGCGGACCCCGGGGGGCCCACACAGCTTCTCACCGCGTCTCGCTCCATCTCGCGGCGCTTCGTGTCTTCTGTTATCATTTCTGCGATAAATTAAAAGTAAGTTCATCCACGGCGCTGCTGACGTATCAGCAGGCAGTCGCCACAATACAGCTGTCAGCACACGGGGTTAGCGAAGGGAGACCGCTGCAGCGAATTCTAAAGTTCGATACTTGCTTTGAACTAGCGTCAAGCTCGCATAATCAAGCAAAACTCGACAAGTGTACTGCTAGTGCCACACCACTTTCTACACACCAAGCACATACAGGTTCCCAGTAATGTGAACTGCAAACGGACACCTGGCGCTGCGACCGTCTCAACCTCCACAATATACAAACGGTAAATCATACACTGTTAGTGGCTAACTGAGCAAACCCGCCGGCGAGGAGTCAGAATTATACAATCACGCTGCACCGTTACAACACACGGACATAGGCGCCGACAGATCGAACATTCAAAATCTCTGCGTTTTGGACACAAAGTTTATTTACGTGGACGATTTAATTCTGATGTAAATTACATAAATTCTTGCACAAGTATACAAAATGTATATTCGTTTAAATCTTCAAAGGACTGACAAATAATAATAATAATAAAATTCCATAACCATTAGTCTTTTGAATAAAGTCACTAAGCTGACAAGCACATAAACAGTTGTTTTTCTAGGTTAGCGCAGCCCTCTTGCATTCAACATGCAAAACCCCCCCCCCCCCCCCCCCAACCCAACCTTCCTCATAACTCAAACACTGAGGGACACGTCAAGTTTGTAGCTATGGTCCTTCGGATTCCACAGGTCGTATGACAATCCAATGCTGACAGAACCAACGGAGGTCTTGAGATGAAAGCAGTAATAGTGGTGAGATAAACGGCACTATGTAACGTAACACAGCAGAGTATCGTTTGCGTCCTTAAGTAAAGTGGGACTGCCACTGAGCCAAATGTCACGAAATTCACGCTCGCTTCTCGAGACCCTTGCTAAAAAATTCCTACAACTACTTTGATCAAAATATGACAAACTGTTTAGTCGCCGATACTATAGCACGGACGGAAAACAAGGTGGGCTCGTGTTATCTTCACTTCTTAAGAATGCGTAGCAACTGTGAAACAAAGAAGACCGATCCACAGGCACCGAACCAAACAAGTGAGACAGATCACATGCACTGAAGACAACAAATGAGACAGATCACACGCACTGAAGACAACAAATGAGACAGATCACACGCACCAAATAACACACCATTAAAACGCAGAGAGAGGAAAAAAAGCCGACTGATAGAACACTACACCTTGGAATGTGATGATCTTATCGTGGCTGGAAGCTTTGAGATAGGTTATGCCAAGAGACGGACAGTTTCTAGGTCAATGCTACTAATTATGGATGGACAAAGGTTGGTTAGCATCACGTCACTGAAGAAATTCACCGGGCTAGCAAAGTGAGCGGCATTACCATCAACAAGCGCGTGCCGTACATCTTACACAGGGCTTATAGCTGTGAAGAAGGCGTCGGTATTGGTTAGCAGTCATTCGAAAAGAAATAAGACGGTCTGAGCGCCCGGGCAAATTGGTGGAGAGGCGAGGTTCTGAATCTGGGAGGCTCCAGGTGCGACTCTTGGCCGGCCACCAGCTATCTTGACTAGGAAATGTTTTAGGGTTTTGTTAAATCCCTGCTGATAAATAAATGTGAACACAGGCTTTGGCTCAGGCGGTTAGGCGCCGGTCTCTCACCGCGGAGGCCCGGGGTCGATTGCACGTCAGTCCGTGTGAGATTTGTGGTGGACATATTGGCCTTTGACTAATTCGGGTTTCCCCTGCAATTAACATAACTCTAATGCTCCACACTCATCTTCATCTCTCTCCGACATTTCCCAGATAGCACCACAACATGCTACGCCAGCTTCCATCGCAACCTTTTCCAATTCACCGTTCATCAGTCATCCTATCACCCACGTACCGTCATCTCAGACACTCTCGGCGTCACAATATAAACAAACTTACGGCAATTGTTTCATTTTAAATCTTACATATGCAACATGATGAAATAATAATGGCGACTAAGAATAACAAGCATAACTCTTTAAGGCTCATGCATAATTTTATGTACCACCAGTCTTCAGGTGACGCATCTCCGTTGTTTTTTCAATGAAAAATAGAACTATTATAATATTATTAATGTATATTAATTATGTACCACCAGGTTTAACGTACACAAATTCCACGTTCTGCCCACACAGTGTATTTGTGTGGATCTGAGAACAAACAGCGATTATATCCCTATACAGCGTTAACTGACTGGTTTGTATAACCGAGACGGAGTGTGTTTACTGCGCGGTACGGACTGGATATTTATACATAATTGAAGTTAGTCGTTAAAGGGTTATCAAAATCGCAGAGCTCAGTATGGTATAAAGATGTAACATTTGTCACGCACAGCGCTGTGCTCACTGCGTTGCTTCGCCACTACAAAACACCTTCCATGATGAAATTCGAAGAGATACGTTTGTACGACAGTAAATGGCTGTCCACACGTCATACATTATTATTCGTAACATTTTCAGAGGCAAGGGCGTAATTTAGCGACAGGAGCATCAGATTTGACGTTCAGGTGACCGTGCATCGTGGTAAATTCTTAGAACAAAACCAACTAGATGCACTAATTTCTCAAATTTATTTTTGAAATAAAGCTCTACATGTTTCGGACAGTTCCTCTGTCCGAAACATGTAGAGCTTTATTTCAAAAATAAATTTGAGAAATTAGTGCATCTAGTTGGTTTTATTGTAAGATTGATAAAGGTATGTTTAGATTATGAAGCTGGCGTGCTGCAAGTGGAGTTCTTGCAATAACTTTTAAAAAGTGACCACATTCAAGGCACAAGAATTAATATAGCACAATTCAAAGCGTTCTTACGCAGATCTCTCTGTGACCATGAAACGAGCTGGGTCTCTGCAATAAAAAAAAAGGGACAGCCATGATCAGAAGCCGCCAGAACTGTGTGTTGTGAAGGCAGAATTGATAAGAGGGAACTCGATAAAAAGTGTTTAACTTTCCGCCACTTATGTAATCGTTCTTAAAACGAAAGGGTTCCGGGGTCGTCTTGCAGTGAGATGCATAAATAAGCGTGGCACCTGTGGGCGTCACAGTGCCAGGAACAGCAGCTCAGCGCATGGAAGGCACATTTGGGGGCACATATGTGGAGATAGAGAGACTGCAAGAAGAAAGGGCATGCCTTCACGGGAAACCGACCTACAAGCATAGTATAACCTGGCCGTTCGCGATTAATTGCGCTCGATAGCACTCAAACTGCAATCCACTTGCATTTTCAAACAACTGAATTTGGTTCCAAGAACTTACGAGATAATATTAGTAACAACAATAGCAATAAAATTACAAAAACGTACTTGTACACCGCAGTGCATGAACAGCAGCTTGACTGAGCTGAAAGTGATCTGCACTACAGCAGGGCAATTGGGAGAGCCGCCGACCCTCTAGCCATGCGGTCTCATACCGACTCTTCGAAGCCACTCACGTAAGGTCGAAATAATCGCATTAAAGTGCGTGATTATGAAGGCTGAAATCACGTGCATCGAGGCTCACGAACTTCGGAATCCTAGTGAACAAAGCCGTAAGGTGCGATTTAACTACTGAACCTTGCAATGGGTATGGGTCTTCGATGCCACAAACGGTGGCGCAAAACAGGCTGTCAATGACGAACAACAGGAAAAACGATAAAGCTGATAACAAAGATGGCCAACAAACCGAAGTCGGTTAAGAATAATAATTAAAGCCTGTGTCATGAGAACTGTCGCTTCATCCATTGTGTGAACTTAACAAGCAGTCTTCTTGGCATGCCTGACCCTGAAGATGAAGGCACTACCATCCTTCGGAACGTCGCGAACCGCTCACCCAACGACACAGAGTTACATCTTGAATTGACTTGAATTTTCAGTTCAGCACAAACATACAGCGTGTATCAGGAAGGTCCACATAACATTTACGTCAGTAACTGTCACAACGGCGTCTGTCTCAAACGAAAAATGTACGTGTCCTTAGAGGTTACGCCATACGCAGTCTCTACGGTACAAGCCAATGGATCGTGCATATTGACTTCTTACAACCAGCACGGCGAGCCTTCACCCTGCCTGATGCCAGACACGGCGCTCCGTGTCCCGGGCACAAGCTGTTGTTATGCAGCGCGACGCAAACTGGACTGCTGACGATCAAAGGCGAAGGCAGCCACTGCAACACAACCTAGTTTAAGATGAGTATGGAGCACTGGCGGAAAGATACCGATGGGGGAAAACCAAAGTACTGGGAGACGCAACTATCTTAGTGCCACTCTACCTACCACAAATCTCACATGGACTGATGTGGGATTGAACCCGAGCCTCCGTGGTGACGGTCCGATAACTAACCACGTTAACTGCTTCCGCACAGATATCTCGCGACAGCTGTGGTGCTCAGGACAGGGACAATACAAACACACCTTCGGTGACTTTCGTTGCCTCGGTCAGCACACTTCTCGGTATTCGCGGTGGAAACGGGAACAGCAACAACGTGTCTTCTGCACAATCATCAGCGAAATACTAAATCATGAGTGGGCCGGGAATCGAATCCCGGTAGGCGGCGAGATTTTCCGCACCCGTCCAGGCCGGCCCTGGGGTCCACCCAGCCTCCTATACAATGGGTACCGGGTCTCTCTCCCGAGGGTAAAGCGGCCGGAGCGTGGCGATGACCACCCACCCCCGTTTAGCACCGAGGTTAAAGAAAAGAGTACAGCTATACCTCTTGTCCCCTTCCGGTCCTTCGTGGCCTGTTCTTGGGTGAACTTTACCTTTACCTTTACTTTTTCACTGAATCATCCAGCCGTGAAAGATCTTAATATCGACAAAGTCTGTAATCACCAGCACCAAGGGTTCGAAATCCTTGCTAACGACACAGTGGCCACTCTACAGTACATACCGACCGTTTCAACACGATAAATCTTCTGTACGATTTTCAGAATAAAAAGGTATTACTTCCCACATACTTGGTTTTGTAATGGAGGTGCGATTTTCTGTGAGGTAGGGACTGACGTTCTAAATATGAGAAAGATGAGGCAGGTACAGATGCACCCGGTCCGTCTGTGTCCGCATTAAAACTGGAGTTTAAACGTTGAGAAAGTCGAAAACAGTTTTATGTTTCAGAGTTACAGATCAGGAGGTTGACATATATATGTGGCTTGACAAAATGCAGCAATAAATGAGTTCACAGGGCAGGCAAACAGATAAACAGACCCACGCGTGCAGAGAATAACAGCGAGAACACTAGGACAATGGCCAGTACAAACGGCATGAACTAACTGCACAGTGCTATCAGTCGGACTGGAATTTGTACACACTAAGTTTAAGCCTTTCAAGTCCAGTGGTCACTATATGCACCACCAGGTTTAACATGCAACAACCCTACGTTTTGCCCCCACAGTGTAAGTGTTCTGTATGAATCTCAGAACAAACAGCGATTATTTCCCTATACAGCATTAACCGGTTGGTTTGTATAACCGAGATGGAACCTGCTTACTGCGCGGTACGGACTTAATCTTTAACCTTACTGAGGTTAATTTTAGTTTCCATTAGGCCGCGGCATGTCAGTCGCCGGCTACGTACCGCAGCGACCCAGGTGCGATCCAGGGCCAGTCCATGTTGACATCTGTGGCCGACAAAGTGGCACTGGGACAGGTTTTCTTCTTGTACTTCTGTTTCTCCTGTCAGCACCATTCCACCAATTCTCTGTACTTATCCTCACGTACATGTTGCTTACCAGGACAACGCGGTGGCATCCGAACGTTCAAATAAATAATGTTCTTCCGGATAACAGTGGATCGTTTGACATACACGTAACAACCCTTTCACTTCGTTTAAGTCTGCTGGGGGGTTCAGCCGGGAATGTGTGTCCATTCTGAACTACCTCGCCGTCCTGCACCAACAGACGCAGCATTACATCGGGTCAAGGCAAGAAACAGAGCACTCACACTGCAGCATTTGCAAGCCGTTATAATGCATTCAAACGCTATTTTTCTCAGCGCCATTCCCCAGTTACGCCACACCAGAACGTGCAGACGGCCGCCAGGCGCTGTCAACATGATCCCGGTACTCGTCACGTCTCGCGCTCACTATCGCATGCAAGTCAAAACTTCGGGCTCCAAGCACACTTCTGTTTCAACCGACGGTTATTTAGCAACGCTGAATCAGCATCGCTACATATGTAGTCATGTCGGCAGAACAGCGAACGCACACACCAAACTACACTGGCGTCTCTGGGCGGGATTCATGCCCTGTGCACCACTCAGCTGTGCTAAACAGGGTTGTGTCTAAATTCGACCATTGACTGAACCATTCGGCACAGAATCTTCTTCCTTCTCGACAGAAAAAAGATTAAAATAAAAAGCACTACAATTTTGCTGGTTGTTTTATATGGGTGTGATACTTGGTATCTTAAACTGAGAGAATCACATAGGCTGAGGGTGTTCGGTAATAGGCTGCTGGGGAAGACACTTGGGTCTAAGGAGGAGGAGGTAACAGGAGACTGGAGAAAATTTCATAGTGGGGAGCTTCATGATTTGTACTCCTTCCCGAGTACTGTCTGGGTGGTCAAGTCAAGCAGCATGGGGTGGGTGGGGCATGTGGCACGTGTGGAGTAAGGTTTTTGTAGCAAACCCGAGGGCAAGAAGCCCGTGGAATGCTGCGCTTAACTGGCAGGGAAACATTAAGACAGATCTTCAAGAGACTATGGGATAACGTCGTAGGGATTAATCTGGCTGAAGGTAGGAACAAGTGGCGGGCTTTTGGAGCACGGACATGAACCTTGGGGTTTCATAAAGTGCGGGGAATTTCTTGATTAGCTGTGGAACTAGCAGCTTCTGAAGAACGACTCGGCTCCATGGGGATACGGCAGTGGCTGTCAGTTTGTCGTCTTGCCACAGATAGCAGCACCTTCAGTTGGCGCTGCAATATTGACGATTGTCAAAAATGGACATCTGTACGGTTGGCAGTGCTGCTGGCTGTTTCAAGTTAACTCTCCAGCTCTTAGCAAGTGCACAGTGTACACATTCACTAATATGGCGATTTCAAAACGGCCCACGACATTGTACGATCTGTGGAAACCGTATATACAGAAACAGCCAAATTTTCCTACTGGATTTCTGGAGGGAATTTTACGAGTGCCACTAGACGTCGCACAAGGAACAAGACGCAAGCAGGTTACTGACGGTCAGTACTGAGAAGTAACGAAAAATGGGGAGGGGGACGTGGAATTAAAAACGTAGAATTTCCAGCTGCAGTGCCCAACACACACACACACACACACACACATCGCTACGAACTACAACCTGCAGATGGACGTCAACTATCACACGAAGAAACAATGAGTTATTCGACAATGATCACTGCAGAGGGTATGCGGCGCTGAGTGTGGTCTGCGCTCTTTTGGTATTTTACGCAGCGGAGAATGGTAGTTTCGTACCGACGTTTCGGGACGATCTATGAGTCCCTTCTTTGACTGCTTGACCCTCAAAGATGGGTCCGATAGGTTGTCCCGAAACGTCGGTACGAAACTACAATTCCCGCTGCGTCAAATCCCAAAAAGAGCGCAGACCTTATTTACACCGCAGCGGAAACCCGAAATTACGCACAGCGCCGAGTGGCTGACAGGAGGAATGTGACAGACGGAAGAACGAGGAGGTTATCTTGAGGCACTACCACAGGGGAACAGCGTGAAAAGGCCAACTACGGCAATATTACAAACAATACCTGCAGAATGCCAGTCAGCTGCAACTTGGATTAGTGACAACGAACACCGACGCGTGATGATCTACTGACTCCCACATACCAGTACATAGAGTGTAACATGTCAAGGCCATGTGCTACAGCGTAACGTGAAGGCAGGTCTTGTCTGTCGCTTAACTCGAGCCATCACGTAGGCTACTGGCGAAAAGGTCACCATCACCTGTTCGTTGTGATGCACCGGCTGCGACTGAAGAAACAGCTGAGCATCGAGACCATAACAAATGCAATGATAACGAGAGGACTGGTGTAAGAACACAGAAACGAGCGACGAAAAAGGCGGGAATATTGTGCAGCCACTAGTACGACGGACACGTGGACAGTTGGTGTATATACGGTGGCAGCCACTGGTACGACGGACACGTGGCCAGTTGGTATATACGGTGGCAGCCACTAGGACGACGGACACGTGGCCAGTTGGTATATACGGTGGCAGCACTAGTACGACGGACACGTGGCTAGTTGGTATATACGGTGGCAGCCACTAGGACGACGGACACGTGGCCAGTTGGTATATACGGTGGCAGCCACTAGTACGACGGACACGTGGCTAGTTGGTATATACGGTGGCAACCACTAGGACGACGGACACGTGGCCAGTTGGTATATACGGTGGCAGCCACTAGAACGACGGACACGTGTCCAGTTGGTATATACGGTGGCAGCCACTAGTACGATGGACACGTGGCCAGTTGGTATATACGGTGGCAGCCACTAGGACGACGGACACGTGGCCAGTTGGTATATACGGTGGCAGCCACTAGTACGACGGACACGTGGCCAGTTGGTATATACGGTGGCAGCCACTAGTACGACGGACACGTGGCCAGTTGGTATATACGGTGGCAGCCACTAGTACGACGGAAACGTGGCCATTTACCTTATACTGTGACAACTTTTAGTATGACGGACACGTGACC
>Ga0131853_10001444_pt1 | contig 42400 bp, 28 predicted proteins | sample TergutLab28metaG_FD_92764 | JGI IMG/M metagenome (GOLD analysis project Ga0131853, IMG submission 92764) | Labiotermes labralis P1 segment gut microbial communities from Petit-Saut dam, French Guiana - Lab288 P1 (version 2) (version 2) | ecosystem: Host-associated > Arthropoda: Insects >...
CAGCTCAAAACGCTTCCAGTTCCGGGGTTTTGTGAATATAAAAACGAAACTTAAAGCTCTGTGCAAGGCGGGGGGGGGGGGGGGTTCCTGCGGTTTACGCTCGGCTTATGTTTGCGGAAAAGAAATATTTTAAACAAAGAAATTTTTTTTTTCTCTCCAAAAAAAAAAAAAAAAACCTTTTTAAAAAAACCCTTTGGCAAATAAAAAAATTAACTCTCAAACTACCAAAACCCCCCCCCCCCCCCGCCTTGCACAAAGCTTTAAGTTTCGTTTTTATATTCACAAAACCCCGCAACTGGAAGCGTTTTGAGCTGGAAAAATTGGATTGATATACACATAACCCACTTAAAATAGTAACCAAAATCATCAAGTCTCTTTAAGACATTAGGTCACAGGTAGTTTTTAAACAGTGTAAATGTTTTCTTTGATGTGATCATGTATTTTCTGATGATATAAAGTGCGATATTCATGTAAAAAGAAATTATAATTTGATTACTACCAATAAATAATAAGCAGTTATTTGGAGGGAAGTGGACTATGTTCTTTAAAGAAGACTTCTCCTCATGCTTTCTCAACTAAATAATGAAGATAATTTCACTTAGCATAACTAACTTTTCTTACAAGAACAACATTTGGATTCAGACATGTAACACTTAATTAGCAAATTTCGTTTCTGTAATAAGGCACTTATGGTGACTGGAAATGTCTTCATTATTTAGGCAGTGTATTAGTTTCACATTGTTCGTCCCATTGCGCCTTTAAAAATAAATAATAAATCTTAACAAACTTTGTGTTATTTATACTGTGCACGTTTTTATAATTAATATACCACCCATTGTATGTAAACTGTGATAAACCATTTACGACATATATCAACTCGTACATATCCTCAGGGAGTAATTATAAAAAAAAGTTATATAAACCAACATGCCAATCCATGCTCTGTTCCTCCTAGTCTGAACAACCATACTCGTCATTTGACAACACTGGCAAATGTGGTGGCATGTGGCACATATTTTAATATTTAATATCTTAATACTGCAACATATGATCATCAGTTTTATAAATTTTAACATTTTAAGATTTTGGTCATTCCTAAAGTGTGGAGCAGAATATGAATTTATCTTATGTTTGTTGGACCGTGCATCATTGTGATAGTTGAAGAATAAAAGACAAACTTGATATCACTTGCTATTTTATTTCACTTCTTATGTGCTCAACATGTTTCGGGCATTAACCCTTATCCTGCTAACGTGGAGTATAGGGTGAGCTCTTAATAATTTCAGCAAATGGCAGATGGGATTTAACTCGGCGTTTAAAGGGTTAATATATCCATCATCAGGAGCTTGCGACTATTCTGTTTAATTTCTACATTGGTAGTATTGTTCTTGGTTCGATGTGTGTTGGAGATCGCTGTGGTTGGGTTGGAGTGGTATCCGTGTTGCAGGCTGAAGCCTGCAACACGGATACCACTCCAACCCAACCACAGCGATCTCCAACACACATCGAACCAAGAACAATACTACCAATGTAGAAATTCAACAGAATAGTCGCAAGCTACTGATGATGGATATATTAATGTCCGAAACATGTTGAGCATGTAAGAAGTAAAAAAGAAAAAACAAGTGACATCAAGTTGGTCTTTTATTCTTCAACTATGGATTTGCATGTTGTCTGATGCCTGTCAAAATAATTCCCTGAAGATGTCAAATCGGTGTCGAAACATGTAGGAGTTGATAAATGTCATAAATGATGTATCACAGAGTCAGTATTTCGTGTTACACAGTAATAATAACAATAAGAGTCATGACTAAAATTGTAACATAGGGTTTGAAATAAAAGAATTATGTTCGAAACGTAAAGGTATTTTAGGCAGTGAAATTGTTTTATTTTATTGAAGTATATTACAGAGACATCTTTGGATAATTGGCAATAATAATTCAGCAGACATTCGAGCACGAGGCAATTGAGACGTGTATTTGGATCTGTAAATGTGACTATTGTACGATAACAGGAGCTAAGTAATAACAAACAAATTCAAACGACTTTACCAACATACTCAGCTTAGTTACCAGTGACACATTACATTCACCCCTCAATATATATTCCACCATACCTCCTACATACGTGTTTTTTGTATATTGTCACAGAACGAGTAACAGAAACAAAACATCCCAAAACAAGATTAAATAATTGAAGCTATTCCTAGTTTATAGGCATTTTTTCTACCCTTCGATGTCCAAACTACAGTATGTACACCTCGCTTCCAAGAAATATCTAATTGCTTAAGTCATTTTATTCTGTCTAATGGTGTTGATATTTTATATACTTCAAAACATTCATTTCAGGCTTTTCATATCTTTTACATTATATGTGCCTTTTAGCTTGTAACTGTTAAGATATCAATGCTTAAATATATTTGTAAATTCTATCCCCTTTTCTGTTCTTGTAATTAGGTCCGAAGATGGCGAATAATTTTAGCCGAAACGAGTAGTGTTATTCATAATGAATGTAATGTTGTGTTGACACATAACATTCACATGACAAATATAAATGTAGAAATCCTAACTAATGTGTGACTAGTTTACAGTATAATGGGGTACGGGGTGGTGCAGTTGGCTGAAGAATTGCGCTAAAAGACGGAAGGTCGCTGTTTTGAATTTCGACCGATGGGGTCATTGGGGTTTTCACTGACTTAATCCCTCCGGTCACACTGTTACACTAGTTTGTACTATTCTAACAGATGTGAGTACCACGGATGTCTATGTCATGTGGGTAAAGGCAGCCGGTACGTAGGGCTGACAACCTTGCCAAAATTTTCTATAAATTCTGAAAGTCTTAAACTTCTGTATTCCTAAGGGTCTGTCTAGGACTGCACAGGACATCTTGACAAGTGCTGAGTTTTTTAGTAAATACCATGGTACGATATGTCGTGAGATTGCTGACATATACTACAGCTCTTATAGAAATGTAGACAACATGGAAGCTTCTGATTGTTAGAACCACTTTTTCTAATAAACCAATTATACCGCTCGCAAAGCTTAAAGGACCTATATTTAAGGAATCTGGATATGAACAGAGCTGGCTGACCACGTCATAAATAGCTTGGCAGAGGCAGAAATATAAAGAAAAATTTGTGAAGTGTAGAAAGAAAGATGGAGAATGGTTAATATAATTTCATCTCGAAAATTCTTGGCTATGAAAGTTACGTGAATATCTCTAGTCTCTTGTCTCTCTTTTTTGTGGTATGGATTACTCCTTTCTCTGCGTTGTTACATGTGGTTCATCATCCAGTTTTAACAGCCGGATGTCTGCAGAATCTTTCCTCACCAAAAAGTTAATGCAATGCAAATACGTGCTGAAGTTCTTAATAATGAATAAAGTTGGTACCACTCTGTTCATGAAGATCGCTCTACACATCTGCATTTTGTTCAACCGTGCTTCTAACAAACCACGTCTACAGACGAGCAAGATGCCTGTTCCCTTAAACTGCGTATTTACATTACAGAAAAGAATAAAATGTAGATTTAAAATTCACACTATGAACAGGGAATATATTAATATTAGAAAAATGTTTACTTACAACTTTCAAGCGACTGTGCTGGTATGTGTACCAGTGACAATCTACACTTAAATCTGGGGGTTTCCATTTCGAATCTGGTTTGGGACATCCTTTGTGTTTCTTAAATTTCCATCTGACATTCGTCAATCACCAATAATCCTATCGCCGACATTATGAAGCCTGTGACAGCGACAAGGCCGTAAGATATATCAACAAGTAATTCCGGAGAATGACGTTTGTCTAAAAATCAGGGCTGTTCAACCTGCACCTCGCCAGGAGAATATTTACTGCGACACAGAATTTAATTTGGCGGAGGAGACACTCGGAATAGGAAAGGTCTTTCAACCATTCATAGAAAAAGACGAGATAAAAAGCTAAAGCAATTTTAAAAACTTGGGAACCCTTCATTTGAGGGGGCAAGGATTACATTAGTAACTCACTTTGTAGAAATGTGCGAAAAATAAACACAAGGCTGTAAATTGCATTTTTGTCAAAAAAGTTCATATTTAAAGTAGTTTATATTTTTATCACAAATTATACAATGAAATTCACAGGTAAAATAATAAATAATTATATGTGTACTTATTCTTTCTTCAGTGTGCACATACTTTCCTGTTGCCAGCAGGCAGAACAGATTTTTATCGAAGTTGCTTGCAAAACATAAAAGGCGGAGCAAGCCTGCCACGACTAAAGTTTGAAAATTCATTACTTGCTTCATAAATAAGAAACACACCGACATTGGTCCTAATGTACACAGAAATATTTATTGTTTATTCTTAAACCCATAAAAAACCACACACACACACACACACACACACACACACACATATATATATATATATATATATATATATATATATATATATATATACTCTAAAAACATTCAAGAGAGTTTCAAATTCTGAATTTTAAATCCATCGATATGACGTATAAATATTTACTTCGACCTCTCAGTTAAAATTGCAGTTCAATAAATTCTGCACAATAACATAACCACTGTTTATTTGCAGGACCATATGGAACATAGGGTCAACCGCAACAATACGCCACGGTTACAACAGTGACACGTACGTTGCTACTGTCAGTAAGTTTCAGTGGGACCGGCAGAGGCAGCGAACAATAGTTGTCACACATATACACTACACAGTTCTCAATAGCAATAGTATTTTGGGTGGAACTGGTTTTGTTGCTGGCCCTACTAAAGACCTTGGAATTTAACATTATCTGCTCGAGTCAGATTTTAACAAAAATCTTGAAGTTCTGGTTTCCAGCTATTACTTCAGTTTCCAATTACAAATTGTAGTTGTATTTTATTCTGAAGTGCAAGTTTTCAATAAGCAACAATGGAATTTTGTGCATGCTTATTTCTCGAACTGTGGTAAATATTTTGCGATATTAGTTTGGATGTAATAAGGCATTATGCAGTTGATATAATAAAATATCTGTGAATTATAAGATAAGATATTTTCACGTGATTGTAAGCTGCGGCCTCGAAGTAGCTGAGAATTGCGCTCTTCTGGGTTACTACGCAGCGAGTAGTGGTAATTCCTTACCGACATTCTTTGGATTCTTGAAATCTAAGTTTGGGACCGATAGGCTGTTTTGAAACATCGGTAAGAAATTATCACTTCTCGCTGCATAATAACCCAGAAGAGCGCAGATTTTAAATATATTCTCTACCGACCAATTTTTATGGCGCCAATTATCTGAAATTGCAAAAGATATAACAAAATTTAAGACATCTCTGAACTCATATTTGATACAAACCACACTGGACAAGAGGAAAATGGACAGCAGAGCAGTTTACACAGAAACGTAATATTGGCACTGACTGTAATAGTGAATAAGGGCTCAGGACAATACACTTCTTAATTTTTTTTATAATTAGATAAAAATGAAAAGTCCCACTTAAATTTTGTGCTGTTTTTCTGATTAGAGCATATTTTCGGAAGATGACTTTGTTGCATCTCCTACGGATACAATAACACCGTATGTCATTTTCCACCCTACATTTATTTAGCAATATTTGGAAAAAATACACGTTTTGTAATTATATACACACTGCTTATTACTGTAAGGAAATACAACGTACATTACGATGTGTAAACTTTACCGCCTAAGTCCGAAAATGAATTTCTAAAAAGTAGTCTTTTTATTGTAGTTCTGTAATAAATGCACGCTGTTTGGGAAAAATGTAAAATTTTTGTTCAACCTGGGTTTGGGTATAATAAGCACTGAGCTTTTAGCGGTTAATATTATGGGTGGTGTACGTACTTCAAAGTGTGGAGACCAAGATCAAAGTTTAAATATTTTTCTATTTCACCTGCACACATGTGGAATAAAAATCCAGGGGTATAAAGTCCTTGGCGCCGGGTCGCCCTGAATGCTCTGGTGCCTAATGTGCTTGGGACCTCATTTTGTAACTTGCTTCATGTTACCCTTCTGGTGTTTAAAATTTGAGATGGTTCCTAGAGTGCACCTAGAATGCACCTCCTGCTCAGTCTTGCCAATAACTGCGCTATGGGCAGGAGAGGCAAGGAAAAGGGTTTCTCTTATTTTAAGCGTCCAGAGGCCAAGCCAAACCATTTTTTCTGTATATATATATATATATATTATATGCATACACATATATGGGACTCTTTCCTGGAGCTAGAGCAGTTTCTTAGTGTATCTGACCACTTACTTCCAACTAAAGCCCACCAGTTTAAAGTTATCGTAACACGTGAAGATATTATCCATGATTTTATACAAAACAAGGAATAAAATATCTACAAATATCTACGTATATTAGATATTTTATCTTTTTGTGTAGCCACAGAAGTTATGATAAACGCTGTATTTTTTCTGATGTAGGATTTTCAGGTGTACTACCAGCTTGCAAAATGTAGTTTTGGAAAATATCGGCTCTACAGTTGCTATTAGTGAATCTTTAAATAGATGTTGTCAATCTAAACACAAACTAAAATGAAACTTTCTTGATTCGGTTTGTTCTGTGGTTCAAAGTCTTGATTTAACACGTTTCAGTAAACAATATGCAAGGTAACTTTGGAATTAAGTGAGACGATCGAATACTGAAGAAATATAAAAATTTGTAACTTGCAGCAGACACGGTTAGATTGATATTAAGGGAAAGATATGGAATGTGTATGTAGCATTCGTTAAACAGAAAATTGTACATATAATACTGGTCATCACAGCTAAAAGAGAGATTTCTTTGGAGATCTGAACTTAGAAATGGCAGGTAGTAAACTGACACTTTCTAATTCACATGCAAATAGAAACGTTCCAAACGCACCTACAGGTACCAGGATACGAACCAAAGATTTATAAGAAAGAAGACGAGTTTTCGTATCATGACAAAACATTTCTTGTCCAAAGTGCAAAATGAACTTAAATTTTGAGAACCTAAGCAAGTAACTTCATAAGTATGGATAATATTTTCCTTGATCTTTAAGAGAGCACAACTCCATGAAGGCAATCTGAGCAACTGAAATTAGCTGAAATTAGCTGCGTATGTTCTTAACCCATGCACTAGGATAAGGAGACTTCTCAGATTGAATCCCGGCCGCTTTAACTCCAAAATAGGTTTGTTATCCATTTTATAGGGGGTTTCGGCGTCTTAAAGAATTTATATGGACGCCGTAAACAAAAATATATTTCTCCTGCTTCCTATCTAACACCTGTTCTTCAACCATTCAGTCCATATTGACTGACCTACTCGCACTGCTATTGGTTCCTACGAGTTGAAATATCAGTATTATGTACGTGACTCTTTTCAATGCTTCTGAAGGTTGAGATATTTGTATCTTGATATGAGAGCTGTGAACACTGTTATAGGACAGCTGTCTGTTGCTGCGTCACCACATTCATATAAAACGTTTATGGATCCTCTGAATGTTTAATGACTAGGGTCATTTCCAGAGAAACAGCGGTTTGTGCGTCAGTGTCATTCCAGAACCAAAGAAATTAAATCGCAGTAATTAAATCTAAAAAAAATGTCAGTACGTTATATTTGCTGAGTAAGAACAATCTTCTTAATTAATAGTATTCCCATTAATTAATATTTAATAAACTAGTGTAAATGCTGAAATTAAATTTACTACAGATCCAATCTCTACATCCAACTTTGTAATTCGGATTTGGTTCAGCTTCTTCTTATTCAACGTACCATCGAGCGACGCTCATTTTATAGTCTGCTTAAATTCCCTAAGGCTGTGTCATCCTTGAGAGGTTACTAGTTCGTCAGCCAGCCGGACCGGTTCTTAAAAATATTCCTGGGTTCGATGTAAAAATAAATTTTATGGTCCTACGTACGAGTAGTTCTGAGTTAAGAATGAAGAGAGTTACTGATAGACAGTTCTGTACCAAACAATTTTGACATAAAATCTGAAGTACAACCAGACTTTTAGGCTCCTCCCCCCCCCGCCATTCCCCGCCCCTACTGTAAAACCCCCTGCAGCCGCATAATTCTGATAGCCTTAAACCGGCCCTGTCAGCTATTCAAGAAATTCCCTACATTTCATGTTCACAAGGGAGATCCAATGTTTCCTATCCTAAACCAAATGAAATCAGTTTGTTCTACTTACTCATCACAACAGGATACATTACCCCAGTAATGCAGTTCATTACTCTATTTACTACTGAGCGAATGATAATTCTTTTTCTAATAACAAAGGGCTCACAGTCTGTGTTTCTTCTACATTCCGGATACGAATTTTATTAATTCTACTTCGGTCTATGTTAGCATTTAAGAATATAACCTCTCTAGTGTCACACTTACAGCGGTATTCAAATAATCTAAAGCAATGTGTTTAATTCCGTATCATGTCACAAATTGTGTTACTAAACGGAAGTGCTTATTTATCGTAAAAATCTTTGTTTATATTTATGTTGAATAGTCATGTTAAAATGACAATACGCTTCAACCAATCATGACCATCTTCAGTCCATCCAGTATCATAAATTGATATAATGGATGTTCTGAAGATGACCAGGATTGGTTGAAACATTAACACGATTAATACCAAAGAAATTGTATTGACGGTAAAAAAGTGTTTCTTTGTAGTCGTACCAAACACAACGGGAGCATGAGATTAAAAATATGTGAGTATATGTCTAAGCATATTTAAGTGTATCCATATACACGTATTTTGCTCAGGAAAAGGCCATATTCCTATAAAAAGTTAAAATAAGTGGAAAGTTGTGTTGTCCTATAACATACTAGTTTCATATTTTGACTGAGGCCTTGTCAGTACAGAAACTTCACGTTACGTAAAGTAGGACCGCCGATCCCAGTGATCGCTCTGTCTAAGGCGCAGTTCTGCAGCCGCTTGCTGAGAATGTTGATTCGAGTCCCGCCAGGGGCATGGAGGTTTGTCTATTTTCTGTACTGTGTGTTGTTACGTAGAGGTCTCTGCGACGAGCTGATCACTTAGCCAGAGCAGTACTACCCTTTGTGGTGCTTCAACGTGTGTAATCCAAAAATCCCAAGGATGAGGAGGTCATAGCCCGTGTTTTTCCATAACGCCACAAAAAAAATAGAGGCGATTTCTTAACTACATGAGAGTCAATTAACTTCTCAGTAAGACAACTCCTCTCTGACGGCAGTGAGGTGACGGATTTATAAGGCAAACCACGGGTCGCACGCTTCAGTCAAAGTTAATAAGTTGCCACAGTTAAGGATAATACGATAGGTTGTTCATGTGGGTGGGACGGACGAATATGGATTACAAAAAAAAATTGTTTGTGTAGTCTGCTGGAAAATTCCACGTGATTGACACACAAATAAATGTACCTTAGGCAAACAGTTTGTTAAATAGACTTTGGATAGAACTGGCTTAGGTCCATGTTCAAAGTTTCTTTTTGTTACATACATTTTGGCAGGTTACTTGTCTCGCCAGATGTTTACTGTCTTGACAGTTGGCGTAGGTCTATATGGGTAAATATTCAGTGAAAGTTTATCTTCTTAGTACTTGGTGTACATCTGTAATTATTGGGTCATTCATTATGAACTATCTCTTACACAATCATGGCCAATTACAGATACTATAATGGGAAAGATATGCAAATTTTATTCAATATATCCAGGGTCTCGACAAATCTTTAAGTATTTTAGAGTAAGCAAACAAATTTTCTTTACTTATTTTCGTTATGAACTCGCCATTTTTTCAAGTCTGTCCCTCATGAGACAAAGGGTGGAGAACATTTTACCTCTTACGATATCTGTCCTTTGTTCTGGCTGGCCGATTTCCCCTTTGTGTCTCATACAATTGTAATGCTACTCGGAAAACTCCAATGTGCCCTCTCATAACAAACTCGCAGTATTTCCACATATAGACGTTACAGTGTAATGCACTATACTAGGCGAACGTCATGTATAATTTAATGGGGTAGGAAAAAATATTTGTCTGAGTTACAGCTCATACTGGGTTGGATGAAATATTATATTGCATACATTCTGAACATGGCTAGGAGGAAATGGATTAAATTGGCTTTATTTTTGTACGTGTAGAGTTTCAGAATTCGTGTTTGGAAAAACACTCTATGCCTTGCAGAAATTTTTAATTTAAAACGAAATGAGAATGAAGTGAAACGAAATATAAGAGAAAGAAAATTTAGTGGAAATTACGAAAATCACAACCGAACAACTCTATAGAGAAGAAGGAGGAGATTCGAGCAGACTTAGAATTTCTTTCCTCTTGCACAGATTTATGTTTACAATTATGTATCTATATTGAAAGTTTTCATTTTATTTTGGTAAATTTCTTTGTACTTTGTGAATATGTCAAGTCTGTGAGACATAACTGGAAAGATTCGCATCGTCGCCATGTTTATAACTGTTTACCTACAAACAGCACTAATCAATTCCATGGAGCATGGTAATAAACCTTCAGGTTTCATAAAATGCAGGAAAAAATTTTAATAATTAGTGAATTAGGAGCTTCTCAAAAACTGATTTGTTTCAGGAATTCATTTGGTTACTCACCCTGCCAACAGTTGGTATAAGTCCTATGTATAAATTATATAAATTTACAATGCGGAATGACCAGTATTGTGGTGGAAAATTAACAGGCTTTAATCAATTACATGGTAAACTCATTCATTCTGAATGTAATTATTCGCAGGTGTGCAAAATGCGCTTGTCTCATGACACAGTTTCGCGGGTCTGTTTCATATTAAACCTTTCAACCATAAATGACTTGCTGAAATTTGAATTTGAGCAAAAAAACTTGATGTAATATTGCATTAACTGACAATGTTATTAACAAAATGGGACAGAGTCGTCCTTTTAAAGGCCAAAATTTACTTATCCAGTCACCACAGTGCCTTATTATCTCTCTCTCCTTCATGTAGTACTTTTAAAGGCCAAAAACTACTTATCCTGGCACCACAGTGCCTTATTATCTCTCTCTCCTTCATGTAGTACTTTTAAAGGCCAAAAGCTACTAATCCAGTCACCACAGTGCTTTATTATCTCTCTCTCCTTCATGTAGTACTTTTAAAGGCCAAAACTACTTATCCAGGCACCACAGTGCCTTATTATCTCTCTCTCCCTCTCCTTCATGTAGCACATTTAAAGGCAACAACTACTTATCCAGTCACCACAGTGCCTTATTATCTCTCTCTCTCTCTCTCCTTCATGTAGTACTTTTAAAGGCCAAAAGCTACTTATCCAGTCACCACAGTGCCTTATTATCTCTTTCTCTCTCTTTCATGTAGTCCTATTAAAGGCCAAAAGCTACTTATCCAGTCACCACAGTGCCTTATTATCTCTCTCTCCTTCATGTAGTACTTTTAAAGGCCAAAAGCTACTTATCCAGTCACCACAGTGCCTTATTACATCTCTCTCTCTCTCTCTCCTTCATGTAGTACATTTAAAGGTCAAAAGCTACTTATCCAGTCACCACAGTGCCTTATTATCTCTCTCTCTCCTTCATGTAGTCCTATTAAAGGCCAAAAGCTACTTATCCAGTAAGGACAGTGCCTTATTATCTCTCTCTCTTTCATGTAGTCCTATTAAAGGCCAAAAACTACTTATCCGGTCACCACAGTGCCTAATTATCTCCCTCTCCTTCATGTAGTCCTATTAAAGGCCAAAAGCTACTTTTCCAGTCACAACATTGCCTTATTATCTCTCTCTCCTTCATGTAATACTTTTAAAGGTCAAAAGCTACTTATCCAGTCACCACAGTGCCTTATTATCTCTTTCTCTCTCCTTCATGTATTCCTATTAAAGGACAAAAGCTACTTATCCAGTCACCACAGTGCCTTACTATCTCTCTCCTTCATGTAGTCCTTCCGAAATTTAGAATGCAATATTCTCATTTCTCTTATGTGTTACTTCCGGTGCTTGTCAAATTCGATTGACCTAATAATATTCGGCGAGGAAAAAAAGAAAAAAATCTGTTTATTATGTAGTTTTCTCGAACCATTTATTCTTTTTTTACATCCAGATATTTTCCTTAGCACCCGGTTTTCTAGCACACTCAGTCTGTATTTTCCTTTAATGTGATTCACCAAATTTATAGCCATAAAAACAGCAGCCATAATTTCATTTTTGTACACAATTATATGAACTGTACTTTGAGGAAAAAAATGTAGGACCAAAGATCATCTCACTGATAAAGGCCTTTCATTGCTGCAGACCATTCATTCCGTCACTCGTTTACGCATTCCGAAGGCTGTCTTACTGAAGGTCCATAACCTCCTCCAAAGTGAGTTCTCCACAAAGCTGCGACATAGCGTTTATTCTTTCATATCCCATTATTTTATTGTTCCTTAAAGTCGTCTTGTGGCTGCCTACAACTTATTGCTCGTTTTCTCTTCCCTTCTATCCTTCTTCCAATAACGTGTGTTAGAAGGCACTTCTTACATACGATGTGGCCAAACGAGTCTTCCCCATTTTACTTTATTTTTGTGTACTAAACCAATTACAGGTAAGTATCCGGTGTTCTGTTTTGCAGTACATTGTAATTTTGATAAATTCCACCATCTATCCCGGTTATTGACACTCTCCATTGCGTCTGTTAGACTTTGACATCTTTGCATGTGGTCAAAGTCATTTCTTTTGCGTCACCGTTGCACTGAATGACGTTTTTGTGACCCGTTTATTTTGACGTCCCGACTTAGTCGTCTATGCAAGGGCAGAGCGAGGAGGCGAGTCACTTCACCCCCATCCCACCCCGTTTTATTCCATGTAGGACATTCTTTTCTTCCTTGGTTCTGTGTCACACGGGAAAAATTGCGAAGTGTAAAAGAAACAACCATTCAAACATTTTCACCATTGAGAGTGGCAGACATTGGCTGAAGCTTCGGAAGAGACTTTTACGTTCCTTTCAAACTGTACTAACCTGAGGTTTGAGACAACACGATGATTCGAAACATCGGTAAATTTCTATCTTCTACACAAACGTACACTCCATAAAAGTTATTATTTATAGTCGCCGCCATTACAACCTTTGCTCGGTCGGTAATTCCAATACGCTACCAATGCCAGAGGCCTCACAGCATCCAGTTATAGTACGAGTGATGGAAGATAATTTCGACATGATTTGAAAGAATGTTGCTGTTGCCTCATTGAAGAACCGACCCTGAGGTTTACTGGAGAGACAAAGTAAAACCACGGAACACCTGATGTAACAAATGCAAACATCAAAATCTATACCAAAAACATAAAAGTGATCCCGATACGAGCCCGGTGTGGCCCAGAGGCTGGGTAGAGGTATAGCTCTACTCTTCCATGACCGCGGCACTAGAAGGGGTGAGTGGTCAGCAACACGCCCCGGCCGCACTTTACCCCCGGGAAAGACCCGCTATCCATTTTACAGGAGACTGGGTGGACCCCAGGGCCGGTCTGGACGGACGGAAAATCTCGTCCCCACAGGGATTCGATCCCGGACCGTCCAGCCCGGAGTCAATCGCTATACCGACTGAGCTGCCCAGCCCGAGGCATGTGTCTCCAAAATTTTTGTGGGTAAGGTCTACATCCTTTATTTCGTGCTGGTTGGCAGACAGCGGTTAAAAAACGATAAGTGGTGTACCTAACTGCTTAAATTATTTTAAAATTGATATAACATGTACAAAATTTGGAAATGTGGCCATGGGCAGTATAATACAACCTAACGAACCGCGGGATAGAGACCAAACTCGTAAGAGTACCACTAAAAATCAGACGTTTAACAGAACAAGAAAGAAGGGGAATTCTCTCTGTAGACGGTCGAAGGCAAAAAGTTGTAAGCGAATCTGATATATTTCCCGCTACAGGTAGGTTGTATGTGGAGTCAGAGTTTCAGACACCAAGTGCTAACCGCATACGTACTAGTTGAACAAACTCATTCAATTGGCACATCACGTGATTGAATAGGAATCGCTCCGTTCGGCTGAAAATAAGAAGGCAATGACATTACGATGTTCATAGATTCCGGAAAGTGTTTAAAGCAATTATCCTGGATTTCTCTCTTTGAATACGCGATCAAAGGACATTGTGGAAATCGACTCTTAGCTTTGTGATATCTGTCCAGCCATCTGTTCGCTGTACGGAACCCTCCGACTTCAACTGCAGAAATTTTCGTGAAAGTTTATGATGTAGTTTCTTATTAAAACTTTTCAATGACATTCAAGTTCGTTTTAAATCCGACATAAATAAGAGACACATTACATAAGGACTTAAGCAGAGTTAATATGTAAATAATTTCCTTTTACAAGACAAGTGTCAGAAATAATTTACAGCCAGATACACCCAAAATATGACGTAATGCCACAAAGATACCCTGAAATCAGGGCAATAATCCAAAAGCACCTAATTTTCCTGCTATACAAATATTTTATTTTCTGAGTAGTCTACTTTCCTTTCTAGAAAGGAAGAAAATTGCATTTGTTAAATAAACATTCTTGCATTGTGTGTACGTGTCTGTTGGTATTCAGATTTCAAATTGTTAACCACGTGATCGATTTTTACAAAATTGGACGTAACGGTTATGCAATTTAGGGTACACCAAGTATACATATCATAATTTTCTGCTGTCAGTAATAACAACATGGCGTACGCGCAGATTTGTCAGGGGCACTGACTATAGCGACGTTAACACAGGACTTTGCAATTACGTAAAAAATAGATATATAAGAACAACTAAGTGTTGTTATATATCGGTTGTGAAAATTTAAGTGACAATGTCGCAGTTGTATTAAATATTCTTGAGCTCTCAGTTTCATGAATCATGAGAGTTAAGGAACGCATAATTTGGTATGAAATAAGTGGGCCTTATGTGGAATGTGGTTATGCTATGTGAATACCGTTTACAATCAGAAAACAATTACATATACACAATATTATGTAAAAGGTAAAGGTAAAGTGATCCCGTTACACGCCCGGTGTGGCCCAGAGGGTGGGTAGAGGTATAGCTCTACTCTTCCATGACCGCGGCATTAGAAGGGGGTGAGTGATTAACAGCACGCCCCGGCCGCACTTTACCCCCGGGAAAGACTCGGTACCCATTGTACAGGGGGCTGGGTGGGCCCCAGGGCCGGTCTGGACGGGCGGAAAATCTCGTCCCCACCGGGAACGTAATATTATGTTTCTTTGAAATTATACTAGACAAATGTTACTTTTGAGGAAATTTTCTCCAAAATGATGTACAGCAATGGCAATAATATGAATTATTTTTTTGAAACAGAAAGCTATGCAACGGAAAAGCAGAATTTATAGCTTATGATTTGTGATAGGAAGTTCTTGCTCCTCTCCAACCATATATTAACTGTCTATAATTGAGCCTCAATTTCAAGCTGCAACGTAAGGCCTTCGATAGTGCGTGGTTGTTTATGAAGTCACAGTGACGTCACCTGCACTAGTCCCAGACCTTCCCGTGTAACTACACACAGCACTTTCCTTCTGAGGAATCTACTGGTCACCTACCTGTTCAAGAAATTTCCCACATTTCATCGAAAGGGAAGTTTAGTTGTTGTGTTCATATCAGGGCTCTGATTTTCCCTGTTCTGAGAGGCACTGGTCCGGACAACTAACTCAACCTATGGAGCAGAGTGTTTATTGAGAAGCTAGTACTTCTTCGGCCAGTCGGAAATTCGCTGCATTTAATGGAACCCGAATGTTTATTACCCTCTCCTGAACTTGATCAATTCAGTCCCCTACTGTTCTTATTCCTTGAAGATCCATTTTAATATTTACTCCAATCTATTCCTACGTCTTCAGAGTGCTCTCTTTGCCCCATGCACCCCCAGCAAAACCGTGTATGGACCTCTCTTTTCCTCCATTACATAATAATAAATTGAATTATTCGTTTCATTGTTATCAAGCAGGTATCTTATTAGGCGCTGCTTGAAAGCAAAAAAACTAGAACACTTTATGTGGAGGCACACGTATCCTTCCGTCTTTCAGAGCCTAACGGCCTGATTTTTCTCTAATTCTACATAGAACATTTCCGTTTTATGTTACCACACAGCTCCAGGTTTCAAACTTACTGATCCGCAATACAGCCAAACTTACCCAAAACCAAATGGGGCTAAATAGACTTTGCACATATAGTAAACCATTTCACATAGATTCAAATTAAACCTGTTTCGCATAAGACTATGAATGGACTTTGCATGTATCCAACAAACACTTTCCCATGTGCTAAAATTCGATGAGAGGTTTTTATGGAACTGTGTACAGAAATGTCGATTTTCAGTCATATGAACCTTTATTAATTTCGGTTAACACGCACTTCTTGACAGACCACAAGTAAGGTTAATGATCTACAAAGAACGCCTACACCAAGCTTTTGTATTATATTACTGACTACACTGTTTGTAAACTTAACATTCTAACAGACAGCTTCTTTACATTCTTAAACATAATCCGTGGTTTATTTTTGCACTCTATCAACTTGAAACGTACATCGTTTTTCTGCGTGAAAAAATGGCGATGAATCCACAGTTATTAACACTGAACTTCGTCTATCGAAGTGCCGAAACATCTGAAATGGTCAAATTCAATTCGAACGTGTGGAGTCCTGTATACCGCCACGCTGTGAAAACTGAACGCACACTCTGCATAGTAGTCTGCACTTATTTTGAGTCCTGTATAATTTTAGCCTCTATGTATTGTCAACAACATACTTAGACATTGTAATAATATATTTAAAATGTGTTTTACCATTCACTACAGAAAAAGTTAAAGGTAGAATTTTACCGCCTTATATATTCTTTGTGTATCAGTACTTCGCGAAAATGTCTATAAATTGTTCTTAATAAAGATATATATATATATATATATATATTGCACGCAAGATGTGTAATAACAAACTTAATATAAATACTCGAAATAAAATGGTTTTATTCCATCAAAAAAACATGAGAATAGCATACAATCATCAGCATCGTAGTATGGTCACATGTTTCGGTATTTTCTAGACCATCTTCACAGCACGGTTTTCCAGTAGATGGTACAATCGGCACAACTTTTAGAATTGTTTTTACGCACACCCTGTAAACAAAATGGGATCCCTTAATGTATAATGCGCACCGATTTTATCTTCTACTGGAAAATATTGGCCTGTAGACGGTCTAGAAAAGACCAAAACATGTAGCCGTACAAGGGTGCTGATGATTGTATGTTATTGTTGTGTTTTGATGGAATAAAACTATTTTATTTTGAGTATTAAAACACAACTGGATATCTTGTATTAAAAAAATTAATATAATTAATTATAACCCTCTTAGGAACTAGAGATTTGATAGATCGACCTATATGTCAGACAGAGTGAAACTAAATTTCCATTCCACTACATCAAAAATTAAAAATAAATTCTTGAAATGTCACAAAGACATAAACGTAGCCCAGTCCAAGATAATTTCGTATGTTTTGTGCTGTTCAGGAAAAGAAATTGGATTTGCTAGCAAGGTCCTTCAACGACACGAGCTAAGATCAGCGAGTTCAGTGTGTCTTATTTTATGCTGCTTTTACCGCGATCATGTCTATTATTCCACTGGGAACATTCTTTTCTTTGGGATGTACGCAGATTTGCAAATAAACTTTCATCGTGTCTAAAGAAATCCAGAATCCAATTTCCTTATAAAGGAATAAAACTCTTTAATCTTTGAAGAGGAACGTTCTCTGAAGTACATAAAATGAGTTGAGTTTCAGCATAGAGTGTGTAGGTACATACTTTATCGTCTCGACGAGCTAAGTGCGTGTCTTTGCTTATTGTTAGGGAGGGCAAGAGGAAGCTGAAACTGCTGTGTACATAAGATGAATGGGCGGTCTCCCGGGCTGGCGACAGAACCGCGACGACCTCTCATGGGCAAGCGTGTCTCTCCGCAGACTGCGAATGTTGCGGCAAGTGCCTTCAGAGTGCCTCCCCATTCCGTCTCTACGAAAATGCATTCTGTGGTTCTAATATGCTGTGTAAGGGCAACAAGATAACCGTTTCCCTTCAGTCTGTACCCACACTCCAGCCTTAACCCACTTTCCGGAAACTGGCACAAGGCACAGTGGTGTTCTTGTAGTGTTTGCTCGGACTAGAGACAGGGTCCTGAGTAATGACTTAGCACTTTGATAAGTTAATTTAACAAATCCACTTAACCGAATCTTCATTAAAATTACCTATACAAAATAACCACAGCTTACCGGGGCTGGAAATAAGCACAGGTGCTTAGGTGTTGCTGCAGACGTCAGCTTGATTCTAAGAGGGGTTTTCAGTTACTTTCAAAGGGCTAAACTAATGTCATAGTTTGTTTTCTAACTCAGAGAAAATATTTGACATGAATTAATAATACATTATACTTGTAAAAGTCTAAGAGCATTCAGGAAATTTGTTTTTGTTTATTCCGAGAGCAAATTTTAATTAACAGATAGTCTACTCTGGCGAAATATTGAGCTATTTGTCGTGCAATTAGGGAACATATATTCACGAAACAGAACAATAGCAATCGAATTCTGAACATCTTTAAAATTTTAACTGTCACAAAGATTATATATATATATATATATATATATATATATATATTTACCGCCTCAATTAGCAAGATACACAAAGTTATTTTAGTCTCCTTAATGGTCAAAATATTGTTCAAAATAAAGACACACACAATAAGAAACTGTGGAAAACACTGTAACAGTTTCACCGTAAAACGTGTTTGTAGTGAACATTATTACGCCAATTTCTCTAGTTACCTAGAGCGTCTACATAACTAAATCCATAGAGCAGAGTACGCTGTAGCCGAAAATTGTTGGTACAACAGAGCGGGAGATTGCTGGCGTCAGTTGCGGGCAGTTCAGTACGGTCCGTCTTAAATTTAAACTGTCACCGAACATTCAAGAAACCGTTGGTGATAGGTAGCAGGAGTTGGATACGGAAGGCTTTAAACGGGAAAAACGTTTAGCGGCAGACAAAGGAATTGGGGGACTGTCGCTACCAGTCGAGTGAGGGAGAGGTACGAGTAAGGTGGTGTATAGTGTGGTCACCGAGAACGAAAGGTTAATAGTTCTGGAGAGAAGTGGTCACGTTTGAAGAAGCTCGCTTCCCAGATAGTAAGATCTGTACCAGAAGCTGCAACTACAGTTTTATGTACTCCTGATGATGGACGCGATAGACGCCCGAAATATGTAGAGTAATTTAGCAATAAATAAATATCTGCATACAGTTGCATCTGGTTGGATTTCTTTAATCTAAAGTGACGGTTGTGTTTTTCTTTGGTTAGAATATGAATTTTTTCCTTAACTGGATAAGAGTTGACTTCAAATACAAATAAATAAATAGTGAAAACTAAATATAATTTGATGAATCATCCTTGTATCCGAGTAAGCCAGGGCAAACGAAGTACAAAGGGTGACCGTGAATAACGACTTGAGAACTGAACATTTCATCAGCTAGTCACAAAGTTCACCGCTTTTTGTTCAAATGTGAGGTTAAATTTTCGCCTTCGAAAGATTTTAACAATGGCTGCTATCTTCATCCAGCTGACTTCATTCCGCACTATAAATTCCGTTTCTTTAATACAAGTTTTAATGTTTTCAATCTTCGAAGTGATCTCCTCCCTTCAGACATTGCGACCAATATATTAAACACTTATCTTCTCTCACATGCATGTCACTTTCCCCTTATTACATTTTTATTGATTTAATTACCTAAATATTATTTTCAAAGAGTACACATGACCTTCTTCAATACACAATTTTTTCTATCCCCGTGTCACATAAGCCTTCCTTCATTAATGTTCACTTCACACTCATAAAGAACACGCAGTACAGTTTTGGTTTTGAAAAACGCATTTTAGTCCTTGTATTTTTGGACACCAAAGGTAAAATTTTATCATTTTGCTCACCCTAAATTTAATGCAGATCGATGGAAATCGAAACTAGTTGGTTCCCTTATATGATATTCTAGCAATTCAGCTTACAGCAGATATCAAATTCCGATATTTCGAGAGATCCTCTACTCTACGTTCGGGGAACATCGGCTAATTAGAGTTTCTCGGAAAATGATTCAAGTAGAAGGAAGATAATAAGACGAGTCTAAGTTGATTTAAACTTTTTAAGGAAAGAAAATGTATGAAGAACTTTCGCCGTTATTAGATACTGGAGCTCAGTAATTTGAGTAATTACAGTTTCATTATGGAAACTAATAATTGTTTTCTTTGGTGGACCTTGGGAAAAAATTAAACCCCTTCTAAGGGTTAGGATGCAGATTGGTACAAGATGATATTAAAAATCATAAGCTTGGAGAGTTTAAGGCAATAGGGTACATTTACAGATAAAACATAAGAATGCTCCACATGTTTTATTGAACAGATATAACTGGTCATAAAGGAGAGAAGTTGCCACTGCTAAATGATAGGAAATCCCAGTCGGAAGACCCGAAAACAAAGATAATTAGGAGGACACAGAAACGGAGGTAAAAATAGCACTTCAAACACATGTGTAAGAAATAGGATTTAAATGTACAGACTGTATTTATCTGTCACAAGACAGGGATCAATACACGGCATTATATACGTGGAAATAAGTCTTTGATCTACGTACATGTTATCTGATAACTCTTATATTTTTTAGAGGTTTCGTGTTGCTTGGAATTGTCTGTCTCAATTTTACTGATACTTGATATGGTATAAGTTATCATAATTGTAACTGCAACGAATATTTGGAAAAAAATTAGATACTTTAGAATTGTGTTACTCAAATTTTAGACATTTGTACAATATGACCTAAGAGTAGAGAGGAAAATAATATTAAAACGGAGATTTAACTCTATCCATATTCCACATTAGAATGCAACTTTAAAATTTTGTTAGAAGTGTGACTGGGTTTATTTTTTTTCTTAGGGGTTAGTGAGGAAGAACATGAGAAGAAATGTACCTCAGTACACGGCGTCACATCGCAGAAAGTGTGAACTTTATATGCATTACTTTATTCTGTATAGGCGTAAAATTGTAAATCGTCCTTTAACAGGGACAGCAGTTTACTGCATAAGGCAATCGCCATGGAAGACTGCAGACGTAAATAACACAAATTTTGTAAGTCGGAATTTAGTTTCCGGTACCTAACCTAACCTAACCTAACAAGCTAAGCAATATTCATTGTATCTCTACACTTTACTTTAACAAAACCCGGAAAAAAGGAGGGGGGGGGGTGGTTTCTCTTTTTAGATTAGGATGTCATGTTTCCAAATATCAAAAGTTTGTGAAACGTACGCAATAAAATCCTCCCAATCATTGCCAAGTCGTTAAACACACGAAAATTTTAGAAGTTATAACACACAAGAGTTTAATGATAGTTTTTTTACCAACTTGATGCAAAAATTCTTTATTTTAATACATTTATTATATTCTTCTACATGTTTCAAGCACTAATGTGCTCATATTCAGGAGGACAATTGTATTAGTACAGCACCTGGTATCGTCACTCTCTTTAGGGGACTGTTCAATACACAGGTTACGAGAGTCCTGTAGTAAACTGTGGTCTGAACGGTCACCCAAAGAGAGTGGCGATACCAGATGCTGTACTAATACAACTGTCCTCCTGAATATGAGCATAGTAGTGCTCAAAACACGTATATTCTGTATTCGCACAGTGCATATTAAAAGTAGACCAGCACAGGCCCTCCCGTTACTCTTGGAAGTGTTAAAATTGAGTAAATCTTTTACTGGATACATTACGTAAGAATGGACATTCAGCGCAAAACCTCTCATTGAATTAACGCCCAACAACAAAACAGAAACTAGTGTGGCATGTTTCTAACAACATAAGCGGAGCTTTCATCCTACATGCAAACTATTCGGTAGTTTCCGGTTTCAAACTTCAGCCCAGAAACCGGCCATTCTAATATTGTTGATACCTTTCTTCAATCTCTCTAATGAAGACAGGAAAGTAAAATCATGTTATACAATTTTCGTCACCACATTTTCCAAGTCATTATGCAACAAAACATCCAGATATCCATCAGTGTATTTAGCCTGAGAGTCTCTGCCGCATTAAAATGAAATACAAATAAGTATATAAACAGAAACCAACACTCGCAGGTGCTATAAAAGTACTCTTATGCAATAACTGAAACGTACTTGGCCTAAGAGTGATGAATCAGTTCACAGTACACTTACACCTGACCTGAACTAAAAAGAAGGAATTTCCTTGTTTAACCGGCCTCAAATAAACTGATTTTCAAATATAAATTCTTATCCATTTTAACTGAAAATACATAAAACTAAAATAATAAGAGACACGTTTAAGAATTGTGAAATAATAACACACGAAATGTTGAAAAGGCTAAAATGTCAACAGAATTCAAGAAGGCGGTGGGGAAGCTAGCTGAAGAGCAACTCAGAGAGACCAGGAAGACTTTATAGTTTGAGGAAAAGACAAAGGGCCGTGACGACAACGCTGGTTGGCTGGGGGAAACGAAGGCGAAGGAAAGGCAGGCAAGTGATGGATGCATAGTGCAGTGGTCCGCACCACGACATTCAACAATGACGTCGTTTGCTTCGACTTACTTCACCAGCTTTTTCCTTCTTTTCATTTCTTTCCAACAACTGCTACTGCTGCAATCAATGCCACTACCCACTGACATCACTTCTACCATTTTATGTCACTTTCTTCGCTGTTTCAGACCGTATCCAGCATGGTATAAAGCGCTTCGCGTAAAATTAGTCACTCAGTCTCCATGAGGGTGTGTCAAATTTTTGTCCTTCTGCCAAGAATTATGGCATATATGCTGATATTTGTGGTAACTACCGACCAAAATTCCGTCTTTAACGTCATAACACAAAATACTACTTTAGGTGTTCATGGTTAGTATCCACCTACCACAATACAATCACATGGATGACACCGTGCTTTCTTGTAGGTGGTCCAGTAACGATCTGTAATATTTAGGCAGTAAGTATTCTGGTAGGTCCTCACCTACCGTATTATAATATTGCTGACTTTAACACGGTATAATCTGGCAGGTAGCTAACAGCGTCGGTGTTCATAGCGAAAATTATATCGTATTTCTCAGTTTTATTACTTCTCCACTTCGTAACTTCGAAGTGTCTTCCAAGGCCTTACACCGATCATCGAAATGATGTTCATTTCGACTTTGCCAATTAGATGATTAATAAAGTAAAGTCCTTTACAAAACATAACAGAATATTTTTTTTTGACGTTTTGCTGGCCGTGCATCGCAGTATATTTATCTCAGTATTTAACTAATTTGATGTACAAAATTTGTTTCACAATAAGTTTTATTTAAGCCTCTACATGTTTCGAGCACATGTGCTCATCATCAGGAGGTCAAAATTGCATTACACAGCCTCTGGTATCATCACACCTATAGGTGGCCGTCTGGTGCATGGGTCCTCTCTCAACCCGTGCACCAGACGGCCACTTATAGGTGTGATGGTACCAGAGATTGTGTAAGACAATTTTGACCTCCTGATAATGAGCACATGTGCTCGAAACATTTAGAGACTTAAATAAAACTTATTGTGAAACAAATTTTGTGTATCAAGTTGGTTAAATACTGAGATAAATATACTAGAATATGTTTACACAAAAAAAAACTCATGACAAATTTTATTAAATGTTATTTGGTAACAGCGTTAATTGTTGATTGAATTAGAGTTTCATCCCAAATTTGTTGTTATTTTGTGCCTATTTCGCTGAAGTTGTACCACTTGTTCTAGCAGCATACGTTTAACTAATAACAATAGTCTTCAGGTCAGTTAAAAGATAGCATATTAGTAATTTAAGTAATGAAAATATTGCAAGCCTAGTTCCTTCGCAGAACCCAGATATGTATCATTCAGACTCAAAATGCAACTTATATTTCACCATACACTCTGTTTGTTTTTTAATATTTCCTCCTGCAAATGTTCTTAAGAGGTTTTCCAATGCTGTCCCACTTAGTTATAAACACGAAAGCAACCTTCCACTATTCTGTAAACTATTGAGTTACTGGTTTTTTTTAAAGACAGACTTCTTCTCTTCCCACTTGTATAAATGTTTTTGGACAGTGCATAATATGCCAAAAGGTTTCACTTTTTAAAAAAATCAGGATTTCGCCCATAGGAAAAGTATCTGTTAGGTTCCAAATGGTCTTTGGAATAAACAATAAATATCATTGATTTCGTTAGGTGAATAGGTACTTTTCATACCAATTACAGTGAGGTCCCACTTTATGCGAGGTGTGCTTTCGTGATGTCATCGCATAATTCAATACCAATTTTCCCATAGGAATGAATGCTGTACAGGATGATACATTCACGTAGCATCTAAATCAAAGATCATTATGGTGTGCTTTTGACTGTAAAAATACTTCTACGGCACTATAAGCAAATAAAAAATGAATGTAATTTCAGTTTTGTTAATTGATTTAGCACATTGCTTGAAAACATTGGGAAAAACTATTTCACTACATTTCAGGTTACTTGATTACATACTGAAGTGACCTGAAGATGACCAAATCTTGGTCGAAACATGTCGCACTGTAGTTTGATGATCTAATAATACTATCAATCAGTAGCTCTGTTGTAGATAATTAATTACTTCTTCGCTATCACATACTCTGAAAAAACTGTAGGAACGCCATATATGAGGACCCATATTGATATGCTCCTTATGTCCTCTAGAAATTGCAGAATGGTCTGACGAATTTTCTTCACAGCTCTAAATTAGGGTATTTTACAATCTTAATTGTAAGATAGGAGTTTATTAATGCTCTTATAGCGCACTATTTCATATTTGCATGAAATGTTACCGCACTCTACATAAAGTACGACACAAACTTCTGTAGCCCTGTATCATTCGGTTCGCCGATTCCAGTGGCTGCGCAGTCTTACGACCGCTCGTTTGTTGGGATAGCGGTTTCGAATCCTGCTGGGGTATGGAAGTCTGTCTCTCGTGAATGTTGTGTGTTGTCAAGTAGAAGTCTCTGCGACGGACCGATCATTCGTCCAGAGGAGCCCTACGGAGTGTGTGTTTGAATGGGATCGATGAATCTCATGGAGTGGACATAGTCCTACTAGGTTTGTCGAGCCGTGAACAAAGATATCTTTCAGATCAGCCTCATTCAGTTAGAGCTAATTAAAGTTTGTAATTAGATATATAATACTACGTCTGATTACCGGACCCAGTAGCCGCGCGGTCTAAGGCGTAGGTCTGCGATCGCTTGCCTGCTGAGATCGTAGGTTCGAATCCCACCGGGGGAATGGATATTTGTCTGTTGTGAGTGTTGTGTGTTGTCAGGTAGAGGTCTCTGCGACGAGCTGATCACTCGTCCACAGGAGTCCTACCGACTGTGGTGCGTCGCTGTGTGTGATCTATAAACCTCATGAATGAGGAGGCCATGGCCTGCTGGGGGGCTGTTGCGCCACAAAAAAAACTACGTCCGATTACAGACCCTAGAGACCTCACAGACGAGATGCTGCAGGTAGTAATAAATCAGTGCAGGTGCTTTTGACCTTTAATGAGACGAAAATCATACTAAACAGTTCGATTTGTCAAAAAAAATCTCAGAATATAATTTCACCCACAAAGTTAAAATTCAAAATTGTTTCTATCAGACATATTCACTGTATACAACAAGTACATCTTGCTAACAACCTGGAAAGGAATACATCACATGAGGTAAACTGACTGCTTATGTCATGCGAGATTTAATAAATCATATCACATGCTGTCCGTAATTTCTGAGTGGTTCTTGCACCTTGCACGAAAATAAACGTACAGAGAAGAGTAGGTCTGTCTTCATTTTGGGGAAAAAATGTATCTGTCCGTCCGTCCGTCCTTCCGCATATATAAAATAGACGGCTTCAACGTCATACTGCATGAGTTACTAACAAAGTTGTTCCGTAACATTACAAAATAAAAACAATTATCTGGAGAACCGATGGACGGATTTCGATTAAATTTGATGTTAGAACCGTAATCATAATCAAAACCCTGCGTTTTCATGAGGGGTAAATGGTACATCTATAGGCACACAGAATGCCAAGAAACTTGGGGCACCTGTAAAAACTTTCAGCACTACAGTACAGAGTGCAGGTTTGCAGTCTTATTATTGATCAAGTCAATAAATATATTTTTAGCCCTCGAAAATTCGCAGTTCTCTAAATTTTATGTAAAAATTAACTTACTGCCGTATTTAGAAAGCACTGCCCCTCCGTATCAAATCAGAGCGGTCAGTGATGTGGGGATACACAACTGCCCTTTATTTTTGGAACCACATGAAACACAAATACAATTTTGCGAAAAGAAAGCAGAGCCCTTTATTGTTGAGGCAGTTGGTATAAACTGTTACCACTATGCCATAGCGGGTTAAAATTCCTGTTCTTTCCTATAGTTTGGCAGGAGGTGGTTTTGATATCAGGCCACTTCCGATACTGTAAGTGAGCCTAATGTGGTAAAATCCCATAGCGCCCTTTCTCTGCATTTATGTGAATGGAGCAGAAGGGTTTTGGATAGGGTAGCTAAACGATTCCTGTGGGAACCCCCTGTTCTTCTCTTTTCTTTCTCTTCCTTATAATACAGTGTTATGCCTTGCGAGACTGGACTTGGCGCACAGTGATAGTTACAATAATAAATAAAAGTGTCCCCTCGAACCCTTCTTCTCCTATCGCCTCTAAACGCACTCAAATAGGACCAGAACAAAGCCTGGACTTTACCTTCAGTTCTCTCTTGGGATTACTCAGTAGCGTAAAAATATAGAGAAACACGAACTCTTCTTTTGGATTTATTCTTTTCGTGTCTGTAAATTTCTTCTTCTTTCTTTATACACTTGTTTACGAATTTGTTGCTTTGTTTACAAAAAAAGCGCACTACTTTTCCTTTTCAAGCCAGATATTTGTATAAATAATAAAATACTTTCAATTCCTCCTGAAAGAGAACGTAAGAGAATCCTATTTAAAAATTCCGTTAGTACTCTTAACCAAAGAAGCACTGGTTTATGTGAACGTCACATTCCACACATGTCACATTTTCCGCAGAAACTTCAGAGATCGTTAATAGTGAAGCCTGTTGTATACATAACTAAAATTGTGGCTTCAAGATAACTAATATTTTTATAATACTATGCAATAATGCCTAATTTTTCTAATAATATGCAATGATGCCTAATTTTCTAATACTATGCAATAATGCCTAATTTTTCTAATACTATGCAATTATGCCTAATTTTTATAATACTATGAAATAACACCTAATTTTTCTAATACTATGCGATAATGTCTAATTTTTTCCAGTTGAATCATGTGAAGGGAAGAGTCCCCTTCTAAAACTCCGCGCAGATGGGAAAACTGTATTAGAGAGGAAGAGAAAGGATGTAACAAAGAAATATGGATGCATCTGGCACAGGACTGGTACTTAACTCGGATTGCTCTTACTTAGCAACAAATTTCGATAACATTGCAGACACTGAATAGCTGAATGACCGTTAGCTTGTAAAGACAAGTCCGCACAATTTCTTAATAAATTCTCTTATTTTGAGAAGATATTTGTTGTTTGATGTTTGTGTGAACGTGCATCACTGATACAATAATACAAACAACCAACTAGATGCAACAATAACAGTTTTTGATGTTTATTGGACCGTGCAACTTTGTGATAACAGAAGAATAAAAAACCAACTAGATGACACTTATTATTTTATTGTACTTCTTATAGGCTCAATATGTTTCGGGCATTACTATGCCCATCATCATAGTCGCGAGCTCCTGATGATGGGCATGGTAATTCCCGAAACATGTTCAGCCTATAAGAAGTACAACAAAATAACAAGTGGCATCTAGTTGGTTTTTTATTCTTCAGTTATCAAATAAAATTTTATTAATGCACTGGCGATGATGCCTGCTGGTCACCAGCAGGCAGCATCGTCGGTTCATTATACCACAAGCTGTAAAGACAGTATAGTGCTCCTGAGGATGGGCGAAATTATAGCCCGAAACATGTTGAACCGATTGAAATTATTAATAAAACTGTTATTGTTGCATATAGTTGGTTGTTTATGTTACTAAATTTGTTGTTTCTTTGACAAAAGATAAATCTTAGTGTTGATATTTTGCGTAAGTTACATAAAATATACTTAGACTACAAAATTTACAACAAAAGATTACTATAGCCTCGCTAACTTAATACATTAAAGCCCAAAATTTATATAAATATCACTTGAGATTTCAGGTCCTATGTAAGAGAAAATGTAATACAGTTCCTTTATAATTACCAAACAAAAAATTGTTAAGGAAAAAATCTTTATTTATTTTGAAAATTTTATGAACAACAAAACTTTGTTGGAAAGAATCAGAGGTTCTAAATGTCAAAGATGATGATGCTTTTAGTAACCACTGTACTTCAAAATAGTAAAATAAAACAAATGTTTCCCCCCTAGAAACTGATGTGATTTTCTGAAACACTAAATACTTTGAAAATAACCTCTTCTGATATGTACTGTCTGGCACAAAATTAACAGTGTTTCGTTTCAGTTTAATGTCTTCATATTCAGAATTAAGAATTTGAAACATTCCTCTCTTTCTCTTCTACTCTAAAGATAAGTGTAAAAAATTCCATCCCAAATTTTACTACACTGCACGTAAGAACACACAAGAAACCAGCATTAATGACAGGCCACGCCGTCCCTGAAAACCTCTGTCTTTCCGTATAATATATCAAGTTTAGCAGAAAGAAAGTTTCGAAATGCTAACAATACTCATTGCGCCTGTCATTTATTCAGTATACTGGCCCGCAGGTGTAATGATGCGAAGTCACGTAAGCCGCAGTAAAACATGATAGACTGCGATCGTTTGGCGTTGCTTGGTACATCCGATAAGAATTTACTTACAATGGAAATCGCCAACATGTGTTCGCATGTCAAATGTACAATAATAACAACATAACTTCAGTTTCAGAATCTGAAATTTCCATCACGTGTCAATGCAAAAACTGGAAATTTGAAACTAGTATTAAAACAGAGTTTGTTCTGTTCAGGCTTAAATTAGACTAGGAGCACAATGGATCAAATGTGATTCGGATAATTTGTAACTGATATTTGTACCTAAAATTGATTTAGGATAGAATACACATCAGGATTCACTAGTATAGACGAAATAAGTAAGTCTGAGAATTTGATATAGCTAAGGTCGAAAGAACTAAATGCAGCGTAAAAATAACTGCTTACGCCAAGAAGGCTGTAACGCCTGTCTACTGAGATATGATGTCGTGTGGTCACGTAGAAATTTATCGATTTTTTGGACGATAAAACGCCTTCGACTTTTGGTTTACAAAAGAATAAGCAGATGGCTTCTAAGAGACGGTATTAATTTCTACTTAAATGCATGATATCACGTCTCAAAAGAGAGTATTTTTGTAACTATAAGGATGTTACATGGCAAAGCATGGGGTCAACTTAGAAGCATGAACAACACTAAAATTTCAGAACCGGTTCTTGCAAATTTACCTTTCGATTCAGGGAGACTTCGTCCAGTTTTATAAAGACAAACGGACGAATATAAATCCCGGGCTATAGCAAGTTATTCACCATGATTTCAAGAAGGATCATCACTTTAACTTGCGGTATTTTATGATTTCCTATGACATTTCAGCACACCAAAGTTCTTAGCTACGTAATAGCGGTTTGAAGACTGAATTTATTTTAAATAATTTGTGTATTTAAATTTGCGCTTATACGTCACACACAAGATCACTAAGTTAAGACTGTTTATGGAAATAATATCTTTATTTTGAGAATTAAAAAAAAATATGTTGGTAAAATGCGTGTACGTGTTTATTTAGAAACGTGACTTATGGGGTTAAACCTAATTATATATATATATATATATATGTGTGTGTGTGTGTGTGTGTGTGTGCGCGCGTGTATGTGTGTGTGTGCACATTTATGTGTGGCTGGAATGATTCACAGGAGTCTAACAGAAGTGCAGTTTAATTTCCAGCATTTTTAAAATTAAAATATAGGATGCAAATGCATTTTTTGTTTTTCTACTTTTTTCACTCCGTAAATTGTGATATAATTGTTATAAATTAGACTAACTATATGCATAAAATATAATGTTTTAATTTTCAAAACTCCTACATGTTTCGGACCTCACTCTTCTGTAATCAGGGGGTACTGTTTTACAAGACAATTTCTAGGCCATATTATCATCTCCAATGTATAGAACTGTGGTGAGATTTTCAAGGTATGATTTACAAACACGAATATGTAACGGAAACTATAAAAATGTTAAATTATAATAGTAAATTTATCATAAAAATTATAAAAACTTAGAATATTTGTTTACAATTACATGTATGAATGTGATTAAAATGATAACCATTTTAAAATAAGTGTAACAGAAGTGACATAAAATTTAAATACAAAAGCTATCCCTTGTATATAGAGTGACAGTTGCAGTACATAATGATAAATGAAGCAGCTTGTAGGTTGGAGTGTTTTCGCGGTACTGAAATGCGGAAGGTAGGTTATAAGACAGACAAAAGGACCTAGATTGCGTTTTGGGTGACGTAATTTGAATGTCAAATTTCAGCTGATAAATCGGGCTACGATCGTCTGTGTTTTGTTCCGGAAGAAATCTGTTGTGATGATAATACTACTGAATATAGAACTGTTCATAGGGAAATAGTAACGGGGCCTTTGATAACACGATTCATTAAACCCTAAATATGAACCCATATTTACGAAATTACGTGCGTTACACGGGAATTATGTCAGGTTAGACAAACAGGTGGCTGTCTAAAACAAAGATACCTAGAATATATGAGATATATAAAACACAAAGATCCGCAATCAGCTTGTATCTTACATATTTTAAATATAATGTATGAATATGAACCTATCAATAAAGCTCTGCCCTTACTGATCTAACCCGTTCTGAAAAAAATTTATAGGTTAAAATTTAACGCTTTGCATGTAAAAAGATGCGTTGTTTACGGGTCGCAACCGAAGGTAATAAAAGTAGGTTTCCTCACATGTGCAACTAAAAAGTCATAACACAACCTGCCCTTGAATAATACAGTTTGCTGTCTCTAAGATTTGGGAGACCCAGGCGTAGATGGGAGGATAATATTAAGATGGATCTTTAGGAAGTAGGATGTAGGGATATGAAATGGATCGTGCTGTCTCAGGATAAGGACATGGGGTGGGGACTTGTGAATGCGTTAATGAACTTTTAGGTTCCATAAAATGGAGGAAATTTCTTGGCTAGTTAACAACTGGTTAGCTTCTCAAGAAGGGCTCTGCTACATGGAGTAAGTGTGGAGTAAGTAAATCCTTAAGATGAAAACGAGGTATGTATTTCTATGTTAAACGTATTGTATAGGAACGGAACACGGACGTAAAATTTCACTTGCAAAGTATCCTCTACGTTTTTCAGGCAAGATAAAAACGTTTCCTGTCCTAGAAATTTTGTATACAGCGGTGCACATAAAGAAAAACTGAAATGTAAGCTATGAACTTCGAATGCTGAATATATTTGACCACGAAAAATGTTTGTACTTGTATATGAGAATGTCATTTGCACGTCAGCCATTGGTCTAGATCTGTGTTCAGCTGACAGACTTCTGCAAGATATGACCAATGACACACACCAGAAAAAAGTAAATTTAAAGCACCCTCTCATACGAGGTCAGAGACGAGAAAGTCAAATGGGAGAGATGGAGTAGCGTGCGTTATTGTGGCAGCAACCACACAGCTCTGCGGACCAGTGTGCCTGGTTCTAACCGAACAACAGTAAGGAGAACTGTAACTGCTGAAGTGACGTCCATAAGGGCTGTTCTGTTGCTCCAAAGTAAGGAAAAATCCTAAAAGAAGCCAATAATTCAGAAAAAAAACTTCTTTAACATTAGAGAAAAACAAGTTTTAGAATTAAAGAAATTTGTTCTGCCACCTGAAAATAGGGGGGGGGGGTAAAAGCATATTTGATAAAAGATTGTAATGGTATAGCTAGAGCGGACTGTAAGGGAAGAAAAGGTATTATGTATAGTATGGAGGGGACACGGATGGACAAATTCAGGGCTGAAACATGAAGGTAGAAAAGACTAGTATGAGTATTTGAATGGAAGCAACACGATGTGCTTATAAACGTAATACAATATTAAATAGTGTACGTCCGCACAACCACTTTATTACTTAAGGTAATTATAAGGCTACATGTTTCGACTATAGATTAGTCATCTTCAGGCCTATTTTTGTCAATTGAGTCACAAGATGCTATGCACACTTTGGGATCCCATAGTAGTAGTAGTAGCAGTAGTTGTAGTAGAAGTAGTAGTGGTAGTGGTGGTGGTGGTGGTAGTAGTAATAGTAGTACTAGTAGTAGTAGCAGTGGTAACAAGAGCAGCAACAGCAGTAGGGGACTGGTGAACTATGTCATCTTCATTCAAATTGCTAACTTCGAACTGAACGCGTTAAACAATCACATAGTTTTTGTCATTTTCGTTTCAAATTTATCTCAGCAGGAAATACATAATTTTATTATTATCTGTCTAATGTTTCGGGCTCCTTCAGCAATCTTCAGCGGGTTTGTCAAAATATAGAACCAGAAGTTACCTAAGTTATCTAAGATTTTAGGGCCTAAATTTCTTATATATAAATTAACCGATAATTAAACATAGGTGCTTTAGTTATAAAAGAAAACAAAAAACCTTGCCGCTTTGCTTAATTAGATCTCATAAATTGAACACCTGTAGAGCAGCGGTCTAGCTCCACTCATTCCTAGCCTCGACACTGGAAGGAGGTCATTGATCAGTTTCAAACTCCAGCCATTTCGCTCCAAGGGAATAATTTCCGGTGAATATTAAAGAGGAGATCAGGTGGGGCGTAGAACCAGCCTGGATGCTGCGTGAAAGTTAATCTCTGCTATCAGGAATCGATCTGCCACCATGCCGGTCATTCAGCCTATGTAGCAGTCATCATCGTTCCCAAATATCTATTTCGGGTCTACTCTACTTATATATATATATATATACAATTTTTGTATCGGCCATTTTTCATTTCATCTTGATACGCTAACTTAGAGCGCAAAAGGACTTGAAATGGTTTCAGAACCTAAGTACGGTTGAGAATAAGTCAGGCTTCAGTGTGGCGTTATTGTCAGTTGGGACTTGTGGAAAGAAAAAAGTTCCAGTGGTTGATTTTCAAGGGTGGAATATCGCGAAGAATAGAGGTCACTAGTTCCGTCTCATTTCACTGCCACTCTGTTGCAGACAGGGCGATCTAGAATTTCCGTTGCGTTCAGTTCCACGCTGCAGTGAGCCTTTGTTACATTAAAGGCCAAAGAACATTAACACTTTAAAGGAGAATGGTTGCTATATGTATCGACATCTTTAAAAATCGAAAACACTGATTTTTCTCTGCAAAACATTATTTCGTGTTATGTATGAGCTCGAACATTCAACGAATATTCCGCTAACAAAATGGTATTTTGTAAAGGTGTGGAGCTTGGCCATGTTGGAGGGAGGTAGCTGCACAAAAATATGACCAGTAGCGTGTTGTTGACACTGTGAGGTAGGAACCGAATTTCTAGGAGTTTCTTAGGAAGTAAAAAAGAGAAAATGCAAAGTTACGTGGAGACCACATTTGTCCGTCCGTCCGTCTGTGTACGACCCATTATCACAGGCTAAATTTTATGCCACATAATAATGTAGCCACTGTACCGTCCTTCGTAACTAACAATGAACTATTGTCTATAATAACAGTATATTAAATATAACTTAATAGTTGAGTTTCAAAATACATTCCGGAGGGCGTGCCTGGTAACACTAAATATTGCTAGTGCACAAACAAACACACACACACACACACACACATATATATGTATATATATATATCTTCTTCGTCTTATCCTTCAATCTTTTGATTGGTTGGCAGCTTTCCATCTGGAATTGTTGCAAGCCATTCTGTTCATTGCTGTATAACTGTCAGCTCCTGTGTTTCTGGCGACTTGCTATAAGTATTGTAGTCGAGGTCTTCCCACGGCCCTTTTTCCGGTAATTGCTTATTCAATATATATATATATATATATATATATATATATATATATATGTGTGTGTGTGTGTGTGTGTGTGTGTGTGTAAGAGAATCTTTCGCTGACTAACATGTTTCTTCCGAAATGGACCATTGTCAGGAAATACATAACATCAAAATATAGCCTACTAAGAAGAATTACTGAACTGTAAGTTGTTAACATTTAATGAGATCTCATTTGCAATTAACCGTTTTATATTGAAGGTTAATTTAGGGTATATGTAGATACTGTAGTGGTTATATTGCAGTCCTTCAGAGAGAGCAATTAAGAAAATTTTACTCTGAGCAAATTGAACAATATTACCTTTCAAATTATACAGATTGCTCAAAGAAAAAGTCCGTTAATTACTCTCCATCTCAGACCACAATGTAAACGGTATCTGTATACAGGCTAAACTACTCTGCTGTACAAAACGCGTAACTGTAAAATGAGATATCATTAAATGTCAACAAAGTACAGTGTTGCGGTTCTTCCCAGGATTTTTGGATATTATGCATGGCTTGACGGTGACCCATTTCGGCCGAAAAATGTTGTAATCAAACCATTTCCATATATATTACGGAAACATACTAAGTTTTGATCGGCAGTGACCCTGTGGTGGACGTCACTGTCTAGCCCACCCACCTAGCCAGGATATTTTAAAGTCCGAGCACCACAAGGTTATAAACACTGACAAAGCAGCTGCGAGCGCAAATGAGAACTGCAAGTGGTGACAGTGAGAAGCGGGACAGACGAGCAGCAAGTACGCGGACGGCTACAGAGATTGTACGTAAGGAGAGGAACAGTGTTGTGTGCCCATATAACTCTGTGTGTGTGTGTGTGTCTGGTAATTTTTACCTGTACCACCACAATTCTTATATTATTGTTGTCACTAAGGTATTAATCAATTTAAGATCTTGGTCTAATATTAATGATTGCAGTACAGCAGTTCTTTACCAAAAGTTGTCTGGCAAGCATGGGTCTCGTGAAAATTGACTCACTGTCCTTCATACCCTATATAAGGGCGTAGATAAAATAATACCCGTATTTTCCATGTTTCTTGACCGATGTGGGTAGACCTTGGTACAGAACTCTCCATGTAAAGCTGCAGTGCCAGTGCGAGTTTTGTTAAAACATGTGAATGGGAAGGCATGTCTTAGTAAGTTGCAAGTGAATATTGGTCTGTAGTTTTTAAACAGGGTAAAAGGAAAATATATGGCCAAATCTAGAGAAGGTGAATCTACACCAAAATAAAAAAAAAAATATTATGAACACTGGACTTCTGAAGTACTGATTTAAACTTACGACTTCTTGAAATTTAAAGCAAATTTATGAAGTGCCCACTTTGAACTTCAATACTGGACGTTGTAGGACTGAACAGTGGTTGCCTGACTGGCTGGAAAGTTCCAGATGTCGCACGAATCGTCTCCAATCCATTCTGAATTTGTTGTTACCAGTTCTGGACGTCACTGACTTCTGTAACATAAACAGTATATATATATATATATATATATCCCTAGAGATAAAAATTTAAGGGATGTAAATCAGCGGAATGAGGAGGTCATGCTGTTGGTCCACCTCGTCTTACGTTGTAAAAGATTTTCTAAAATGCAAGATTGAAACATGGTGCAGCATCGTGCGTGAACCATAAATGAACCCCGGTCTGCAGATCCACATCCCGCAACAGCTCTGGAAAACAATTTTTTAAGGAAATTGTGGCAATGCACCCTAGTCAGACGAAGAGGAAGAAAGTAGGACCTGCATGGAACATCAAGTCGGACACTTCGAAAATTTTATTTACCGCTCAGTAGGCCGTAATTCGGTAACAATTCTTCAGGAGGTCAAAGTTCATTAATATTTTTCTCTTGTATTTTGGTGCAGATTTGCCTTGGCGTGGGTTTCACCGTTCATTTCTTATTCAAACTATCTTCTTCACTTCAGTGGAATAAAAACTTCCAGATACGTGAAAATCGTCCCTTTGAGAGCCATAGTTTAATCACGGGCGTAACCGAAGTTTATACTTATTGATGTACTTATCTGCGACTTGAGTGATATTCGGTGAAAGATTTTCATATATTTCTCTTGAGTATTTGCGAATTTTATAAAAATCGGCTTAACGAAAGCCGTAATTTTCTTATTGGCTTAAATGGAGAGTAATTTACCCGTGACTGTACTGGAGTATTATAGACCAATAGCAACATATGCCTGTGACGTATGGGTCTTAAAAGAAACCACAAAAAAGAAGTTAATGGTAGTTGAAAGGAAAGTGTTAAGAAAGATCTTTGGTCCTACAAAAGAAAGGGATGGTACATGGAGAATCAACACAAACGATGAATTAGTAAGACATAAGAATGTAATAAATCATGTAAAAGCCCAATAATTAAGCTGGTTTGGCCATTTACATTGAATGCCGGAAGAGAGAATGGTAAAAAAAGTATATAAGTGAAAACCGATGTAATACGACCACAAGGCAGACCAAAGAACAGATGGGAAGATGACATAAGAAATGACATGAAGAAATTGAAAATAAGGAATTGGATTAGCTGCATCCATGCTCGTAGTAAGTGGAAATCGTAGGTTGAGAAGGACAAAACATTCAAAGACTGAAGTTATTTAGTGCCTAATGAAGAAGAAGAATTTTACCCCTAAGCTTTGAAGCAGAAAAACATTCTGAAATAAGGAACGCGTTTAATCAGCACACCAACCAATGCACATACATATACAATTTTTTTACATTAAAACATTTAAAATCGCCCCAACATGTTTCGATCCTAAGATTATCTTCAGGGAACTACGCTGTTCCTTGCTAAAGTCACATTTTTAAAAAAAACTCACTGATTAATTTCCTTATATTAACATGGTGTTGTGGCAGCATGTCGTATCGCGCAAGTCGTACGCTGCTGAGAATGTGCCTGACTACGGATGTGTGTCATATGTTATGCCGCGTGAGACTGCAGCGTACGACTTAACACAATACGACATGTTGCCACAGCACCAATTTAATATAAGGAAATTAATCAGTGAGTGTTTTTAAAAATGTAACTTTAGCAAGGAACAGCTTAGCTCCCTGAAGATGATCTTAGGAACGAAACATGTTGGGGCGATTTTAAATGTTTTAATGTAAAAAAATTGTATATATTTCCATTAGTTGGTGTGCTAATTAAATGACTCTACGAAATGCACGGTGCAACGATAAAGAAAGGAACGCATTGTTGAAGAATGTATTTTACGCCAAGGAAGGCCTGTCTTTCATTCTTGCTATGTAAATAAACTGCTGCCTTGAAATGTGTAACAGAATCGGTAAAGCTTCAAGAAAGCGGGCTTTTGTATATGTACTTTGTACAAGTGAGAGCGTAGAAGTTAAATACCATCGGATTAGTTGTTTTCAAGGACGTGAAGATTAAAGTCACAACCCTCTGGTTCATGAGACAGAGTACTATGCTCATTGCTACCACAGTTTCACAACACGTTCCCGCGTACATAGTTTATTATGAAGTGGAATCAGCTCCCTCCTAATATTGTTAACCAGCTACGAAAATATGCAGAGTCATAACCTACAAGAGGATAAGTAACAAAATTTCGTTCACGCGCAGGGCGGAAGAATATGGAGAATATAGCTTTTAGTGCGAATCTGACAAACGACTTAACACACAAATTCAATCCATACGATTATATATATATATATATATATATATATATATATATATATATATGCTACGTACTACACTATATTGTGGGCCCGGTAGCTCAGTCGGTATAGCGACTGACTACTGGCTGGACGGTCCGGGATCGAATGCCGGTGGGGACGAGATTTTACCGGCCCTGGGACTCACTCAGCCTCCTGCAAAATGGGTACCGAATCTTTCCCGGGAGTAAAGTGCGGCCGGGGCGTGCTGCTGACCACTCACCCCCTTCTAGTGCCGCGGTCATGGAAGAGTAGAGCTACAACTCTACCCACTCTCTGGGCCACACCGGGCCTGTAACGGGATCACTTTACCTTTATTATATTATATTCCTTAGTTTCGAGATAACAGTTCTCCCCGGGCTCAATGTACCGTGGATAAAGAGATGACAATCTTCGCGCAACTGTAACTGAGAAATATAGTTTCATAACCAACTCACTTCTTCTAATATCTTTTGAAAAATACCAAGAAATATTCAGGTATTATTTGTTACATTTTTCCCACTTCTCAGGGTACTTTCCTTCCTGAACAGGAAAACGATTTGGTTTATGATAACAACATACCGCCAGTGTGTTCCCGTGTAAAAGGTGCGGTCACTCCATAATATGCCATACAAGGCACGGAGGGAGAGAAGATATATAGCAGTACTCTTCCTTTTACCTCGGCGCTAGATGGGGTGGGCGTTTAACGCCACTCCCGGCCGCTTTACTCCAGTACCATTGTACACGAGGCTGGGTGGGGACCTTGGGCCTGTCTAGACGCGTGCGGGAAATCTCGCCTCCGCCGGATTTCCAACCCCGAAAAGTTTAGCCCATAGCCAGTAACCATACCGACTACGCTATTGCTTCCCCTTGCGTTTGGATATGCAAAATTGAAATCTTGAACCGGTAGATAGAAACTTACGAAATTTGGTAAGAACGTTACGCCATTAAAGGGCATTCCAACGCCCTCATACCGAATTTTTCAAACTTTAACTTCAATATGGTGGACACCACGGCTTCTGAGACAAAGCAACACTAGCGCCACTTACAATTACGGTCCTCGAATGTTGTATGATGAGAGATTTTGGAGAAATATACAACATAAATTAAGGCAATAGTTTTGTAAAAAGTAAAATAACGACAGGACTTCTGACTGACAGATTCAGTGGTTATTGTGATAACTGAAACCAATGAATGTTTGGCGCCTGCATGAAAAAATTTGTGCTTAGATAAATCATAGAACATGTTCGCGTTTTGTGTAAATATTTTTTGTATTTTAAAATATAATGACGATGTGAAAACTCTGTCTTTATCTGTCAATCCCATGGATGAATCCATACTCTTTACTACGTTTTGTAACAGGGTACTACGGAGAATATTTAACCCTCAAACGGCCACCCGGGGTCAAATTTGACTCCAGCGTTTGTTTTTTTTTTCGATAACTTTTTGGCGTATCTTACAATGACACCAACCTTCGTGACTTTGTCACGACAAGTGTCCTCTAGGTCGGCATAGTGGTTTTGTGATGTTGGTGATAACCGTTTTTCTAAAATTTCGATTTTCCCTACCTGGGGTCACATTTGACCCCAGGTGGCCTTGCGCGTGTTGTTTTTCTGCATTAATTTTGTGCATTTTTATGGTATTAATGTACTATAAAATACTACTATAGTATCTTTTGCCGGTATTCTAAATAAAAATGGCCTCCCTTGAACAATTTCTAGAAGATTGCGAGATCAGTCGTCTAGTGTCTAAGAGTGATGATAGCGAGGACGACAGACACAGCGGTGATGATATTGGACTAAGTGGTTCAGAAGATGAAGATGCGGCAGAGGAAGATCTTGATGATGATATTGACTCTCTGTACGATGTTGCTGACACTGGAGATCATGGAGAGCCGAAAAACACAGACGTTGAGCATTCAGAAACAGGAGAAAGCACAGACGAGGAGATGAATTTTTTTCAAAGTAAGGACTTTAACTTGAGGAGGACACATCCAAAAGTTGTTCAAGCTCGCAGAGAGAACATAACAGTGCGTCTTCTCTTGTCAGTGATAAGATTTGACGACAAAGCAACAAGAACTGAGCGTCGTTTGGAAGATAAAATGGCAGCATTTCGAGAGATTTGGGGCAAATTCATTGGTTGGTTGGTTCAGCTGTCTGCATCAATGAACAGTTACTTTCATTCAGAGGAAGAAGTGGATTCCAGCAATATATGCCGACAAAGCCAAACAAATACGGAATCAAAATTTGGATGATGTGATTTTGCCACGAAAAACATGATGAATGCGAAAGTTTATTTGTGTAAAGAAAATAATGAAGTAGCTCGTGGATTGACAGGGGATGTCGTCTGCGCATTGGTTCAGCCTATTTCTGGGCAGGACAGAGGCGGGCGAAATGTAACAACAGATAATTTCTTTACGTCTGTTGACCTTGCAAATCAACTGAAAAACAAAAATTGACACTTGTCGGGAAAATGAAGCAAAATAAAAGAGAAATTCCACAAGAGTTCAAGCCTGCCAGGCAACGTGATGAAAAGTCGCCTATTTTGGGATTTACCAAGGATCCTACACTTGTGTCATATGTCATGTGTCATATGTCATGTGTCATATGTCATGTGTCATATGTCATGTGTCATATGGCATGTGTCATGTGTAATATGTCATGTGTCATATGTCATGTGTCATATGTTCCAAAGAAGAATAAATCAGTTGTCCTTTCATCACTCCATCATGATTCAGCAATCTGCAGCGATTCAGGAAAGCCTGAAATTATTGAATTTTATAAAAGAAGAAAAGGTGAAGAAGACGTGCTGGATCAAATGTGTGCAAGGTGCAGGGAACAACTGGCAGATGGACAATGGCAATGTTTTATGGCATTATCAACACCGCTGCGGTAAATGAATTGGTCATATATGCACACAACATGGGCAAAGATCAGCCTGAGAAAAAGACAAAAAGGAAAGACTCAGAATTGCACATAATCTGGTGACACCATTTGTAACACAACGATACAAACTTTCTTCGCTAACTAGAAACATCAAAACAGCAATAGTCATGCGCGGATTTATCTCTAATTCTGAAGAAAACAGTATGCAGGACCCTGAATACTACGAGGCGATATCAAGAAAGCGAGGGCGCTGTCATGTGTGCAGCAGGAGTAGAGATGTGAAGAAACGGTTTGTGTGCAAAGGATGTGGACATTACGTCTGCAAAGACCATACGCGTATGATTGTTACGTGTGACACTTGCAAGAATAAGGATGAAACTGACGAATCTGATTAGTTGCGTTATTTTCCCGACTCTTCTTTTTCTTCAAATCATTTTATCATATTTTAATTCTTGAAAACAGAAATGAATATTGAACATAAACGGAATTCGTATACCGTATAGGGTAAATGACACTCATGTCATTGTTATATGCCATTGTTACATGAAGTTGTCATTTCATTGATGTCAGACTGTTGTTCTTTTGTAAGCAGACATGTATTTTAATTTGACAACAAAAGAACAAAAAACCAGCATTGGGTATAACCACTTTCATGTTGGGGTCACATTTGACCCCTGATGGCCTTCTAAGTCTTAATATCTAGAGTGGCCTTTAGAGGGTTAAAATTAAGGGGGAGTGGGAGTGACGTAACACTAGGATGAAGAATAGTTAATAGCGAAGAGCGTCATGATTTCTGCTCCTCACAAAATAATACTTGGGCGATCAAATGGAGAAAATGTTACGGGCGCCATATTGCACATATTGCAACCATCTTAAACCAATTTAAGTTTTCATTAAGAAAATCCGAAATGGAGAGACAACCTGGGTAACCTAACTGTATTCGATAGAATGATTCGAAACTGCATATCGATAATACAGCTTATGAAGATGTGGATTAGTTTCATTTGTCTATGAATATGGAAAGGTGGAAGAGTATTTTGAACACTCTATCTCAATGTTTCCCAAAAGTTTTTGCTCGCTGACCTCTTCGACCTCGAAAAATAACCACAGAACCCCAAGTCCTTACTCACATAAATATCAAGCATCCGGATGTTAAGTACCCAAAACTAGGTGTTCATACATCAGAGTTGAATTTAGACTGTTACATATACCTAGCGGTGGTATACATAACGATGATTTGCATGATTTGCCTTTAATTAAAATGATTTTCGCTCTCTTCATTGGATATTTTAATCGCCATACGAAACAAACAAAACCCCAATTAAAGAAGTTCCTCGATTATTTTTAACAAAGCATTATTCCTTTAATTAAAAAATAAGAAGTTCGAAGTAGCCATTAGAGAAATATATCAACGGATCCGCTGTTAACTGCACTAGTGGCTCTTTGGTTTCAAAGAAGAAATGCAGTTTTTTGGTCCCTTGCCCATCTCCGTCTAATATATCAAGTTTAATATTTTTACGTAATAAATCCCTTAATTTTTTGCTTCGTTAGGATGTAGGAGAGATCAGGGTAACTTTAATTTAGTAGAATACTTAAAACTCTGTAAGCATAGTAACATTTTACACATAAGTGCACATCAGACCTGCCACAGGACAGCATAACAATAACCATATAATCTCCTCTACTGTATGAAACTTGACCTACGCCTCTCGGAACTCCCCCCCCCCCCCCCCCAAAAACACCCTTTTAAACAAAACCTTTTTTTTCCCCCCCCCTCAAAATAAAACGAACAAAAAAAAAAACAAACAA
>Ga0131853_10001445_pt1 | contig 42400 bp, 25 predicted proteins | sample TergutLab28metaG_FD_92764 | JGI IMG/M metagenome (GOLD analysis project Ga0131853, IMG submission 92764) | Labiotermes labralis P1 segment gut microbial communities from Petit-Saut dam, French Guiana - Lab288 P1 (version 2) (version 2) | ecosystem: Host-associated > Arthropoda: Insects >...
CCCCCCCCCCCCCCATTCTGATATTTGAATAAATAATATTGAGTTTTAAGAGACAAGTTTTTTACCATGGATAAGTACCCAATTCTATATTGATTATACACTAAAAAAGGAGAAGCTATGACATGGATGTATGTCTACAGATATCTCCCTTACTGTACATGGAGGGCAAACCAAGTGTGTGGAATTTATGAGCACATTTTTTAAAAATATTTATTGCACAGAAAGAATACACAGCGTGTACAAGAACAAATTACAAAACTGTTCCTGTAACCAATTTGAATAAATATTTACACTACAGTACAAGTGGAACTGAATTATATGTATATAAATATAGCTGCAAATGAGGTCAGTGAAAAATTATAAAAAAAAACACTGCAACTTCCGGTAAGCTAATTAAAGCAGTATATGCTTCATACATTTGTTTGTAATAAGCATAGTTATTTCCTTAAAATGATAATTTATTTTAGGTGTAATGCAATTTTTGCTGCTCAATTATACATATAGTGTACAATGGCAGTGTATTATGTTTTTGGTGATAGATCTATCACTTATTTCCAGGTATTCTCTAAATGTCATACTGTATTCTAACTCATGTACATTACTAGGATCTATTGCAAAAGAAGGTAACATAACATGCACTAAAGTGACATTGTGTTAAAGAGTTTTCTTGTTTCTAACCATCCTTTGATTCTACCAAAATACTACTTATCGTTAAGACATCATGGTGTGAAATATACAGGCCTACTTGGGTAAACACGTTATTTGGGCACAACCAATTAAAAAATGGCAGTTTTCGGGTACAACATGCCGTATACCCCTTCCCTTAATAAGCGCCCCGCAGTCCGACATACACTCCACACAGCGTACGGGGACTCAGAATTAAATAACCTGCCATATCTTACCTTCAAGTCGCGAAAATTCTTTTGATATACGCTCTTGTTTTTCTTTAGAATACATGCCTCAATACAAGACTCTTCTTTTTAATCTACGGCTCGCCTTTTATACCTAGAATATACACAACAAGCAGCATGCAACGAATTGGATGCCTGCAGTACACGTTTTTCTCTGCAGCCCTGGAGGTTCTTGTAGTTCCTGTTGTTTGGCTGCAATTTTGAACTTGTTACGTGACGCAATGCCAAACGTATCTTATCATGAACGTCTTTACCGTTGACTACGAAATCTGGTGACGTAAAACCTTCATCATGGAGTACCAAACGTTGACTTCTGAGACCGTGCAGCGTTTCGCAGAGCATTATGTTGTACGAAACGTGTATACCCTGTAATAGAAAATAACGTTTTTGTCTACACGGCCGGCATCATCATTTAAACAACATATCCTCTTTGTACATAGTCGTATGTAGCTCTGTGCAGAGATACTACCAACTGCAGACATGTTGTTCCTCAGTTACTAATCTGTTTTCGTGAATGAAGGGGTCACAAACAAGACAAGCAACGAGAACGATAACATCTTATGCTTGCTCGCCGTAAATTCGCTCACCTGCATCTGCACGGGTTTCTCTTGTTCATTTTTAACAGTTTGGGTTCGTTCACTACCTGCCAAGATCACTGGTCACTCTTTGTTCACTAACATCCTACGTTTATCAGCCAGAATTTCGTGTTTTTCACGGATCCCACGAAGATGTCGCTTTTACCTTCTAATTAATGCGTCCTTTTTCGTTAAGGTATTGGTCTCATGTACTACCTTATGATATATGATATGATATGCTATGATATGATATGATATGATATACCTTAAGTACACTCATCCTTCGGCTTTTACGAGTTTGTGTTTCGCGATTTCGCAAATACGTGACGTCAACCCAAGAATAAAAAATACATCCCACGGACCTTTCAATGGACTGAACCATCAAAACTGTTGGACAGCTGAAACATATATTCTAGATATATCGCATGATGTTTAAAAAAAAGAAAAGACAGTTTCTGCAAAGAAAGTAAATACAAAAAAAGTAATTCTTGGGCCGTGGGGGGGGGGGGTCACTTATTCGCGAGTATATAGTTAACAATTGTGACTGTGGGCTTATTATTTAAGTGAAAAACACCACTTCAGTTTTATATGCGCTTATCTTTTAGTGTACGTGATGCACTCCGTTGTTACAAGAATTTATTATATGTTACATGTTTGTTGGAAACGGCTAGGAAGAAAGAGCAGAACAATCAGTATAAATTTTCGAGGTTTTACGGTGGGGTTTGTTTAAGTGATGGATGTCTAGGTTTTTACCCATTGTATTATATGTGTTTTTTTCTGTCTGAAACGTCCGTTAAAACAAACTGTATTATACGGTGTAGAAATCCAAAGCACGCCATCATCGGAACAAATCGTAATAATTTCGCTGAGACTTAAAAAAAACGGAGTCGCTTGTTGTTTTTACATGTTCTACTTACCACTTTTCATTCATTAATACTACTAAGTGAAGGTCTTTTTCAAACCTAAAGGTAGTATTTAACACATGGAGTTTGTAATACAGGCACAATGAATTCAATATATACGGGCTTTCATCGTCGCATTGTGTATTGGTTCTGCCTATCCGTCGTTTACTTCGATCGGGACCGGTCTTGTACATGGAATGTCCAAGGGTTTTAGCAGATCGTCATTCAACAGTCAGTGTTTCTATACCTGTCTGCATTTCATGTCGTTTACGGACTGGTATCCTACTGATGTCTTTCAACCAGTTGGTGTGAACTCCTATGGCGTGTTCCTGGACAATCGGCATTATTGGACGTATCACACACAAAGAGATATGCGAGTCAATGACATAACTGGTTCCTACAATGTTACGGCGGATGTTTGGACCCGTATGGAACAAGGTTCACAAACGCATGCTGCTCGTTAGCGGAAGAGGGCAAGGTATGGTCCTCATTGTACGCAAAACTAAAACATTTTACATGTGCTGAAAAATGATTCATACCGCGCTGTTCATTATCTCTGTGACTTCCGATCGATCTAAATTGATATGGATATGGAAGTTTATCGCTACTTCAAATGACGTAACAAATATATCCGCGTCTAGGACGTAATAAAATACTGGTCTGAAAAATGTAAGACGTGAACGTGTGAGATGACCTGGCTGTAATGTAATGTAATTTAATGATAATGTAATGTTAAGTAATTTTTTGCAATCTATAAATCCAAATTAGGATACAATCCTGTGTATATAGACATTGTCACATACATACTATCTAACATAATGTACATAGTGTTGCAAGAATCTTAGCTATGAATAAAAGTACCAAGACGTGTTTTGTTCATCTCTGCTAGTTACGCGCTATCACCGTTGCCTTGCTCAAATGTGAACTGTACATGTATGCACATACCGTGACTTTCATATAGTACTAACTACATCGATGCATGTTTAATATGTTTTACGCTCTATGCATTCGGTGTCTTAATTGCAATTTTTTTGCATGGATTTAATATCTCAGAATTGTAGTTCAATTTTAATTAACTAAATCAGTACTACTTTACAAAATTAGTACTTAATTTGTTTTTGTCGTGCGTAGTGTAAAAATAGAGCCAACTTTATAATAAAATGTCTATATAACATACTTCAGCATAACATACGTTGAAAATATAATCAGTATTATTTAAGATATCTACTTGAGGAATGTAACCATTACCTGGCAAAGGAGGTCAGCATTCAATATCTTCATTACGCGGAAGAATTTTTAATGTTTGCGCGCTACAAGTGGTAGCGTCACTTGCGCCATATTGAGAATCATCAATTTGTCCTTGGGAGGTTGCTGCCAGCCGATACTCCATTCAGTGTTCCTTCATTTGTGACCTGAACACCCCAGAAACAATCCCGGTATTCCTGGACCTGCCAGTTTTATATCCTGAGTGTATAAAGGTATGTTTTATAACTATTCCTTCAACCGTTTATGTGAATGTAACAAAAGTTCCTGAACAAAGTCGTTTGCAACCAAGAAGCTCCAGAGGCGCCATAATTGGTCATTGTGCACATGTTGCTCAAAATTATTTCGGAAGAATTTCAGTTATAGTACGACATTTTTATTGCATGTTGTGAACCGGTAAATGTATTTTAAGTCGCAGTTGGATTTAAGGTTTTGTCGATTTAACAGCGAAGGGAACGCGTGCGTTGCACGTGTTGCAAGCCGTTTGATGGCCGAAATGCCGGATGGTAGTGAACTTGGTTATTACGGATAGTTATTGGTACCGATAACATGGGTTTGTCGTATTTGTGTATATCCTAAAACAAGGCATGTGTGAATGAACTTTACATTTCTGTATTCACCAAATTCCTTGTCTGGTATAAGTGAATAAGGAATAGCAAGTTGTCTCATTCTGGGTTGTAACTCGTTCTAAACTTTAGTTTGCGTGTTTTTTAGTCTTCTGTGCTAGGTATATTTCGATGAGGTGCTCCGAGAAATGGGATATTGTGAAACTGGTAGTGTAAATTTTTGCTTTTCACATCACAAGGCTGATAATACACTAGAGTACAGTTTGTGATGTTATTGTCATTGAACATGTGAGCTCATTGCTGCTGACAGACTTGCCTTCTGAAAGTGCTGGTTTAAGCTCTTGTCACCAGTAATGAAGAAATAACAGAAACATGATCATCTTTGTATATGGATCTGTTTCATTGTTTAGGGAGTGCTTATATTCTTTGCAGCTTTTGTGGTTTTGGTCACAGAACTGTTTCCAGATTTCTGTGTTGATGGTTTTGCTACTACACAGATATGAGGACAGGCACTGCTTCTTTCTTACAGATAAATGCACTCTAGGTATAACAGTTTACCTGTATGTGTAACATCCTGTGTAGGGTAACAGTGCTTATTTTATACAATATCTTCTTGTCACCTTGGATACTGTTCATCAGATATGTACATGATTCATCATATCCCATTTGCTCTGTATTTATCATGCAGCTGTGATTGTGACTTGGATTCTTCTGTTTCTGAAGAATCGGGCACCAAGTATTTTGTTGCGTTCTTGCTAGTAGTGTTTGTCATGCATCTGTGAGTCTGTGTGTGTTTTTGAATTCATGGGCACACCCTCAAGGAGCCATAAAATAGAGAACTGTAGACGTGAATTTGGGATGTTGGATCATTGTGACAGCTTTTGGTATAATGTGAAATGGCATTAGATCACCAGCAAGAGGTGTTTTTATGGCTACTTTGTCTGGTATACTTAATGTGGAGTGTAGACTTCAGTTACTTTATGTTGCATAACACCTACATATGGCGTGTCATGAGTTTTCAGTTGCTGCTACTGTTTCATTTGTAGCACTTCCTTTCACTGAGAGTCTTAAATCATTCTGAGGATGATTTTTGTTAGTTAACTCCCATTGTCTCTGAGCATGAAGGACTGCTGCTCACATGAAGTGCTATTTATGTGCACTTTTCTAAAATGTCAGTAATTTTGTGCAGCAGCACATCTTTATTTTCCTCACAGCATCATCACTAGCCAACAGTTTGTGCCATTTTAAAGTTGAAGGTTTTGTCTACCATTGCAGTAGATGCGCTTTGAACCACACACTGTAAAGAGTGACAGGTAGTGGAATATTGTTCATGAAACAGCATTGTGTGTTAACCCATACAGTTTGTCAAACTGAGATTCCTGCGTTACAGGACAGTTGTTTTACCAACACATATGTCAGTGTGTGTCCACAAAAAATTGCTTATCCTTATATTTTCGTGAAAACTTAACATGCTTAAGTTTTGGTATGTTACAGATTGGTCAGGTTTTATCTGTCTCCTCTAAATTTGTTTGTTGATGGTTCAAGGAGCAATATGTCTTCATTGCTTCTTGTGGTCTGGGTTTCCCCTTCTACAGTGTAAGTTCCAAGAATTTTGTGTACACAGACTTTGTGAAGCATTTTGTGAAGAGTAAAGACACTGGAGTTATAAAAACTAAAAGTCGGAAGAATTAAACATCATTGTGAAATGTACTACCCATAGCTGTTTTAGACTTGGTGATGAGAAGAAAATGGATGTTATGGTAATAAAAGGTCATCCATTCACATTACAGACACAGAATTGTTTGTTTGCAGACAGTGTAAGCATGCCTTTTTCCAGGGAGGAACGCAGATTGCAAAATTGTGTATTACATAGAAACAGTGGAATAGCAGCACCCAATATCTTGGCCAGGAAGTCAGTGGTGGTTCCACTGCAACACTGCCAAACGGTGGCTAAGTTGGAAGTTTCCAATTGATTAGACTGTCCTGTAAGTGTCCCCCAGTTGCAGGTGTGTAACTGTGCCACAATCTCATATGTTCAGTTTCATGCAACCTAAGCATACCCACACCTAAAGCAATATACATTGTCAGAGTAACTGTTTTATGTGCAGGTCAGCATTTTTTGTAAGGTTATTGCTTTTTATTGCCTACTAACAAACAGTTGTGCTTGTGGTGGAAGACAGCTGCGTATATTTCATTTACATTTCAGCATTCAGTCCATGGCTGTCAAATTTTTATCCGTATTTACAGTAGCATATTACTTAAGCTTCATTGAATTGTGTACATTCACCGGTCACTTGTTCATTATTTGTACAGAAGTGTGTACGTATCACATAGTGCCTTGTTTTGGATATACACAGAGGTATTTTGTAGTGAAAATTATAGTCCATTACTAGCGGAGCAATGCAATGACTTTGTCTTTGTGCTTAACCTATCTTTGTTTGTTCCTAGTTGCCTGTACCACCTAACTTGTCTGTTTGCTGAACCAGGTTGGTCCAGTGGCTTTGTAGTTGTGATTTGTTGTCTTGGAATTTTGGTCACTATTACTGTCCAGTAAATATTGGAAATCACTTACCATGATGCAGTGACCTGTTCTCTAAAAGTGATATGTATAGTTGAAGTGATTATTATATATAACTTGTTTTAATGCAGTTTTTCAGGGTTAGATGTAACTGGAATGGAAAAAGAATGTACAAGTTAAAGCTTTCTGTTAGAATGGAATTCAAGTTTGTAAAAATTCTTTGTATAGAAATGTGCTTATGTGATAATAGGCAGAGGCCTGTTACATGTGGTTACACCAAAGTAGCTTACTGTTTTGGTATATGTGTTGTGTGAAGCAAGTTCCTGGTTCCAACCACCCCCATGCCCTCTGATGGATAGCCACCATTATCAACACCACCACCACACCACCACCACCAAAAAACTCACATGAATGGCTTTCCCAACTGGACATGGCATGTTAAGCCTTATACCTTCTGCTAACCTCATTTGTAACAGTGGGCAAGTGAAAGAATCTATACAATAGCTGGTGATGACCCTTACTACTCCTTTTGCTATAATTATCCGGTCCAGACCTGATTTGTGAAGTTGTACCCAGCTTGCATCGTGCACTGATCTTGCATTTCCAAAATTCCAGTAATGCCAGGCTGGCAGTGAGCTGATGTGATTTTGATGATTAAAGAGATGAATCATCCTGAACCTAATTATGTATTCCTGTAATCCATGGTTTGTTACATTGATGTGAGGAGATGTATATATGCTGGTGTCATGTAATCAGCCCAGGGTCCCCTGCCCCACCTTTGTGTTCAGTTTGTTGTGTGTAGAAATTGTAAATGAAGTTGGGATATTTCCATCAGACTTCATATTAAGATGCTGGCAGATGGAATTATTATTCCCAATATATACGAAGAGAGTTGCTAAGCACGGTCACATTGCTGAACCTGTCAGGTGAGAGTCAGATGCTGTTCCTGACATGACCCTCTTGAGATACAGACCATTGTTAGAACCAATAAATATTCTGTGCAAAACTACTAATTAAACCAGGATTGCAGTACAGGTTTAAATAATTTTCTGCCTGTCATCCTGTTTGTTTTATAAGAAGTTTGTGTTTTATTTTGGAACTTTTTTGAAATATTTTCCTCCATTTCTTCTAACTATCTGTGCTCAAGTTTGTTTTAAAAAGTCACACAAATTTAAGTATACAGTAGCATCACACTGATTTCTTCCAGTATTTTTACAGTGAGCATGTGTGTTCTGTGCTCTTCCCCCCCACCCCCAAGTAATTTACCAATGCCTCTCTTCATGTGTTGACAGTTTTGCAGATAGTATCACAGTGTGGAACTGTAACATTATGAAATTTATGTAGAAATCTTCTAACCTCTTTGGAGACCATTCTTACGTAGACCTTGTGCATGATCGTTTGTTCCCATTGTGCATCCCACACAAATTTCAGTATGTGTGACTGTATAGGTAAGTTTATTGCACAGGTCAGCAACAGTAGCTGGTGTTCAGAGCAGCATTTGTTAGAGAAATAGGAGAGGGTCATTCCATATTTCATGAGTTCAGTTCACAGTTTCGTTGTTTAGACAACTCACTGTGTATTAATTTGTTTTTCTGGGAAATCCATTTTGCATCTCCCCATATTCTACTGTTATTTTAAGGTTGCTGAAATTCTGAGAGATAACACTGAGGATCTCTGAAATTTTTTGACCAGTATCAACTCCTTGTGTCTTATATTAAATGACACTAGATTTCAGGAGGTATTTTAAATTTACCATGGACTGTGCTAAAAGAAAACTTAATTTAAAGTCATCCAGGATACATATCATTGGTTTAAGCCATTTAAGGTTTTTTGAATGACAGCTGCATCATAACAAAACAGTAAAATTTACATTCGGCAGCATAGGTGGTGTATCAAGGTGAGTATTTATTCAAGCTAGAGGGCATGGGCTGTTGGGGCAGGATTTGTCTTCTGCAGATTCATCTGGTGGTGTCATCAGGATTGATTTGCATGTAGACAGCATAGTTAATGGTACCAGTTATATTTCACGTCAAAATAAGAATGTAATTAGAAAAAAGGGCATTGTAGTACATTTCACATATCATGACCATGTATAGTAAGGTAAACTTGCTGCATAAGGAAACCATTTAAGTTAAAGAATATCTGGAGTTCTGAGTATACATAAATGTTCAAGGAAAATCCAGTGTCCACAAATTTTTGTAAGTAAAAGTGTTTTGGTAGTGATTATATGCACTTCAGGTAGCTTTGGAGCAACTATAAAAATTTTGTTCATGTTATAAATCCATTTATGTTGCTTGGAGTTGTTCTGAGTTTAGATACAGACTGAAGAAAAAATGCTAGGGTTCCTCAGAATTAAAAAATTGTGTCAACGTTTTTGTGACTAAGGTTGTGTGATTTTATGGAAATAATGTAACATGTTTTGACTGTGTGTTGCATGTATCACAGTGAGAGTATATACTGTTCCGGCCTTTATCTGGAATAGCACTTTGGGTTAGGTGTAACTTTATTATGGTTTGTGATAATGAATTTTATGCAAAATATAATTGTTAATGCAACAAATAGTGGGAGCAAGCAGTCTAGTCTCCATATGAAAGCCATGAATTGATACCATAGCTTAGAAAGATGGACAAAATTTGTGGAAAAGCAGTACAACCCTAAAGCTAAGCCTTGTTACCCACATTTGTCAAGTTTTCTCATATTTGGAACTGCACAGTTGCATGGAGCTAGATCTGATGCTCACACCTCGGTAGAGGGCGCGATGTCCAGTGTCCTGAAAAAAAATTATGCTTGTCCTGAATTCACTGATGACTTCACTAATGGTAGTGTGAAATTTCATATGCAAGAGTTTTCGTGAGTTTGTCATAAAAATAATTATGTGTGGTTTGTTTTGATTTTTATGATTGTTTCTTGAGTTCTCCGTAAGTTACCATGTAGTATATTGAGAGCTTATTGGTAGTGGTTGGAACTGGTATCCCTGTGACATCTGGTACAAATTTAATGGAACTGGCAAAGACTGGAGTGAAAATTACCCATTGTTACCTGGAGGTGCTTTGCGGATGTTCACGCACAATCCATAAAGGGTTAATAGATTATGAAGTGATAAACAATTTTCAGGTCTTGTTTCCTAGTGTATTGGTGATGAAAATGTTGGGGCAAACTCATGTTATTGCTATTTATGTCTGTTGCATATAGTAGTAGTCATGAAATTTAAAGGGCAGAGTGCAGATATATATGAACTAAAATTCATAGGCATTGTCTTACAGCAGGTGAGTTTTGTGTGATCAGTGATGGAAAATTTTATGGATGCAGCATAGACTCCCCTGTGTTTCCACAGTTGTATCTAAATATTCACGAGGGTTAATTGAGGACGGAAATGAAGTGCTGAGCCTAATGTGTCAAAAGGCCCATACACGTTTATGGGCTGAAGAATGGGAAAGGCTTGGTTAGAGCACTGCATGCGACATTTTTGTCTGTATTAGTGTCTGGTTCATTCTTGCTTCGTGGCAAAGAGGAAATGCACTGACCACACAAGTCCTTAACGCGCTGATTAAAGACTCCAGTGTGTTATGCACGATTTAGATATTGTACATCTGGGTGGTGACTTGGGGAATATGAATGATGTGTTGAAATCTGTCGTGGGCTTACCTGCACAAAATGAACGTGACTGGACGATATTACTATTACGAATATGTGGTACATACTGAAGTTTACAACGTGATCTATAGTTGAAGGTTGCTGCTCCGTCGTTATCCACGTCATTGCTTTGCAGCCCTTGCATTAACATCCACAAATTAAACACGTTTGAGCGGTTGGAACACGATCTGAAGTCCGCTGTTTTGAAGTTGCAGTATTTTGTCTTGTTTATTATATATTTACGTTTTGTTGAGATGTTAGTAAGCAGTTTTCTGTCCATTCTTAATGGTTTGAAATTGATGTGGCTTTTAGTCGAAACATACCTGCCTCAGCAATTTTTAAAAGTAAAATGTTTTATTAGAATGTAATGTTGACTAGGGTTACTGTTGAACTGAGGGAGGCCGTATTTCCTGCTGCTGCCAATGCTTGAATGGTATTTGCATTCGAGTCCTTCCGGGCCCGATGCACCTAGGCCTTGCTGCAAATGCTTACTAGGGCTGAATTGCAGAGGTGCAGAATGTCGACCCTGAAGCACACATGTTTACAGTCTTCGAAGGTCTAGTGGCAGGAGATTCTGCGAATTAAAGGTAAAATCCGTGTGCACGCCAAGGAAGACTTGGGGGGGGGGGGATGGAGTTATAGCTCCATTCATTACTAACCTAGGCCTTAGATGGAGGTGGGTGGTCAGCTTTACGCTCCGGCCACTTTACACCCGTGGAAAGAGGCCCTGGGAACCCGTTAGAGTGGGTGGCCCCAGAACCGGTCTGTATGCTTTGGAGTAGAATCACTTGTTGCCGGGAATCGAACTAGATTCTTCTGTTGTTCCCGTAGCATAGGCTGTCTACCGACTACGGTGTCATGACTGCCTGGCTTGAAGAAGTGCACGCAAATACTGCCAAATTATGAGTGAGCGGTGTCTTGCTATGGGTATGGGAATGCTGGTGTGGGCTGTTCTCATTCGAATGTAATGATTTGTTTCGGATGCGAGATTTGAGGTTTTAACGATTGAAGTTTGAAGGTGTTCCGGGTTGTCACACGCGGGCAGTCTGGTTGGTGGGTTGTTAACTTTTCAGAGGGTTGTGCCGCCGTCTGCAATTGAGAAGTAGGTTTCACACTGAAGCTGGAGTAGGACCTGATTCGAGCGCAGGCCACTTACGATTTGTGATTGTGTTAGTGGCACTGCTAAAACTTTCCTGTCACTATGCCACCAATGCTCCGTATTCATTCATTTGCCTCAGGCTGGTATACTAGGCCCATTAGCGACCGCAGTATCGTGGGACTCGTCTCACCGTGGCCAAAGAATAATAAGGTAAGAAAGAAATGTACGTTTAACATTGAGGCGCTTTCTGAGCTTTCCGTCCTGGACTTTTGTCAGTTGATCGTGCCCTGTTTTCATCCCCTTGGGGTCAGTTTCTGTTTTCAATTGTAGATAAGTCTGAGATGTGTCATCCCCGTTGTGTGTAGATAAGTTATCGAATGTTACTATTATTAGGGTCTATTATATTTGTACGAATAACGTGCCTGCGTTGCTTTTATGTACAGGGTTATTCGAAATGATGTAGGGGTTTCAACAACTTGTCATACACAATACACTTGAGATAGGAATGTTGATTTCATATTGCAAATGGATGGAGCCTCCCCCATTTCCACCGACACGTCAGAGAATTTTTAAACCAGCATTTACCGCAGCGATGGATCGGGCGTGGGACCGATGATGATCAGATGCTACTCGCCTGACCATCTCGTTCTCTATTTGCAACCCCATGTGATTTCTTTTTATGGGGTTACGTCAAGGATCAGGTTTATGTTCGTCCTTTTCCCCGCAAGTATCCCGGAACTGAAGGTACGAATCAGAACCGCCATTGAAACCATCACCGCTGACATGCTACAAACAGTTTGGAACGACTCGATTATCGTGTTGATGTTTGTAGAATCACAAAGGGTGCACATATAGAGCACCTGTAAGTTATGTAACAAAAACTTGGGGTATTGTTCTATTAAATAAAAAAATACATATACTCTTGTCTCATGTGTATTGTGTATGACAAGTTGTTAAAACACAGGCAATCATTTCGAATAACCCTGTTTATTAAATGTACCTCATACTTAACTACAAAATTTCACTCCGTCGAAATGTGTTGCAATGTCTGACTAAACACTCGTACACAATTTGTAGGTATAGTCACCATATACTTTTTGAATTTCATACGCTCAGATATTGAATGCTATAACTGCACATTTTCTTAAAAAAGCAATCTTGTAAGTGGTATGGAGAATAGAATTAAAGAACGCGTGTGACCTAAAGACACAAAGACTGCGTCATTGGGCAGTTCCGACACACTACAACACTGGCATCTCCACGTGGCATAGTATTACGGAACTACAATAAGTATTAAGCAGTAAATGTTGAATATTAATGACCTTGCCCAAATTACATGGCTTGCAGATTGCCGCTTTGTGGCGCTGTGTTATATTTAGATTTCCTATACTTATCTCGCCGACGGCAAGATCATCCCGAATGTTCGTAGACGATGTAAAGTGTGCTCTTTTCGTCCGATTGTAACCAAACGTGAATTTTGTCGACAGATTATTAAAAATCCAAAGGATCAAATCTTAAAAATGTCCACAGGGATCAGTTGTACACGTTTAGACAAATGAGAAATGTAATAGTCGCTCTTCGCAATTTCTTGGGTTCGCCCTAAGAAGAGTAGGCCTGGCAGTAATATGTGCATGTGGGATGGAAGCGGTGTGTGCGAACTGTACCACACAGTGTCTAATTGTATGTATAGTATTTTGTTCTAAGTTATCTGTATTGTACAACCATCCGCATTGCGGAAGATTTAGCTTCAACAATACGGGCAGTGTACTTTTGACGTAACATTGAGCGCGTTCGTGTAGCCATTGTTGCAGTATAAAAGCAATAAGCATTACATATTCTTGGTGTTTTTGTGGCCTAGGTATTCAGCATGCATTGTGCATGCGCCATATTGTCATCTGTGGCCTGCCCGACTGTAACGTATTTTTACGCTATCTCATAAATGGTACGATTTTCGAGCAAGAGTTATTGAACATGAAATGGTTTGGTTCTCTACACATACTAAGAAGAAATGAGTTACAAATGTCCATAGGTCTTCATGTAAAGTACCTGTTCTTCTTGTTAGATTTTAATGAAACTTGAATTTTGTGGACAGATTTTCGAAAAATAAATTTCATGAAAATCCGTCCATTGGGAGCGGAGTTGTACCATGTGAACGGACGGACATGAAGCTAATAGTCGCATTTCACAGTTTTGTGAACGCGCCTAATAAATGGTAGTGTGAGTAGGAACATGAAGGTGGTGTGGATGAAATCTTAAGGGTATTTAATTTCATTATTCGAGCCGTTGCATGGGCGGATTGGAGATAAAAGTTTTCCGGGCGTGGTAGCACTAAAACATTTCGGATGCAAATGAAGACCTGCTTTACAGCTGATGTTAAAATGATGTGGAATTATATAATGAAGTATGTAGCGTAGCTTGTCGTGGGTTCATGTTTAGGGCAGATACACACTTTGCAAGAAAGGACGTGCTGCAGACTACAGCAAACGAATTGAGGCCTTTGAAGACTGAATTTAAAGCTCGTACCTTGCAGTAAAGACACTCCATTTCGGTTATAAAAAACTAGTTATTGCTGTGTGGGGAAATTTTGCTCTTTGTTCCGACAACCATACAAAACGCGGAAATTCACTGTCGGCCGAAAGTAGAACTTCTTACTCTTAAACCTGGTACATATAGTAATACTGGGACTTAAAGAATAAGTGATGTGGAACTAGTGAGTAAAGTGTCGGAATTGTCTTAAGTGCCCTGGAGCGGCTGCTCCCTTTGGCGCGGGGGGGGGGAGGGGGTGTATCCGTTCGCCTTCTTATTCCCAGGGCTGCGACAACTCGCAGTGCACCTGGCCTAGGGGCCTAACGTCATCGATGCCTTCATTTTTACGGCAGCGCGTTTCGGCTCTTGAAGCCGTGACCTTCCTTTCCTTTGCTGTTCCTTACCACTGTCCAATAACAACTCGCCAATTCTAGGATGAAGTATCCTCTGACATTATTATTGTAAAAGGTCGTGTGGTTACGGCGTTGTTTCGTTACAAATTGTGTATTATGGAAAACTGTATACATGGTGAACCACTATATTTTTTAAATTTAAATTACGCCCTTTCATCGGCCGGGTTGGTATTAAAATTGTTGCGCATTGTTTGCGAAAAACATTTAACACAAAAAGTGTGAAATAAGTGGCATTTTGTGGAAAATGAAACATATTGTGCAACCTGTCTTAAAAGTGCAGTAAATTTTCCGTCTTGCCTAAATATATAAAATTAATTTCCAGGAGTTTTTTTTTTCGTGCGTTACCATGTGTGCACGTATATCGTTTAAAGGATACTGCATAAAATATGTTTTTCCTACTTTAACAAAGTTTTCATCGCCCTGCTACTGCAACGAACATCGAGATCACGATCTTGTAACAACTGCATTGAGTTCATACATCGCCTTAAGTGCTATTCACACATGCAAATATTTCTGGTAGTTTCTATAAAATGCCGAATCGACTCCCAGGGCTTTAGGGGTCGACTCATCGCGATCCTTGTCGTGCAGTGTGTTTAGTGTGAGCTGCCTGTTCTCTTATGCTTCTGGGTTCGCTGCAATCGGCCGGTTTAATTCAGATTTTCTGATTCTGGGATCAGTAGGAAATATTGGTTTAATACATAAATTTTCTTGAAATAGGTTAGGACGGTATTCTCTTTAGTGTTGGTAATATTTTTGGGTTGTCGTTGGTACTAGACCGTGGGGAAGAAGTCGCATGGTTTTTGTAGCCTTTGCACATAGAACACTGATTGACCACGATTAAGACATCTTTAGGGCGAGACTCCCGTTGTGTTGCGTAAGTAAACGAACAAATGGAGGTCAATAACGACTATATTTTTTAGAAAGTCTTTTATTGCCTAGACTGCTACGTGTTTCGGCTTATTCGCAACCCATCACCGGGAACAGGCGTAGATGTCTCACCCTAAGGTATCTGCTAGTCGAGCGACTTGCATCAGTCGGTGAAAGAATATAAAGAGAAGAGCTCTTAACTGCGGCGCTGACCTCCATTGTAATCAACAATGTAATATTCTTGCGCGTGAAGATGGTTTGTGAATACGCCGAAACATGTGGCACAGTGAAACTAAATTGGCGTTGTGTTTGATGGTATTTTGTTCACACGATAGACATATTTCTAGGAGTTAGTAGTGAAATGAACTTTGGATCGTATCCATAAGCTGGAAGTCTTACTGGACTGATTTTTCCATAATCCTTTCTTTACGTACAAGTAAAATCTATACTTTCCCCACATATGTATCTTCAATCTGAATCACAGTTCGATGCGAATATTTGTCTAGGTAAGGGGACTGTAGTATGCGAATATATGTCTGTAAAAAGGAATGTAATAAGGGGAATGTTTGTGCAAGGGCATGCAGTAATGCGAATATTTGTACTAGGGAGTGTAGTAATGCGAATATTTATCTGTACAAGGGTATGCAGTAATGCTAATATTTGCCCAGGGGAATGCGGTAATGCGAATATTCGTGCAAAGGAATGCAGTAGTGCGAAGATTTTTGCGGCAATACGTGCGTGTCTGCTACGTAAGGGGAAATTCGCTTGCTCTTCTTTTTTTCTTTCTGTTTAAAACCAATATATGAGTGAGATTACAATACAGAGTTATTCGAGGCACATCTTTTCATTTCGGAAGTTATGATTTCAGCGTACCTGTTTGGTGATTACCACATTTAAATGTCATCTTATTTTAGGTATGTTATTTAACGACGCTGTCCATCGCTTAGATTATGTAGCGTCGGTGGCAGTGGTGGAATGATACCAGCAGGGGAAATCCAAAGTGTTCGAAAAAAAACTGTTGAGTGACATTTGTCCAACATTGACCTCAACGTGAATTGGTCTGGAATTGAATCCGGCCCTCCGTTGTGAAGGCCGGCGACTATCCTGAGCCATGGCACACCTCTTTTTTACTGTTATGTAATTGGAACTTAGCTTTTGTGACAGTCTTATAATTAATTTGACGTCATTTGTAAAGTGGGCCTACCATCTCCTCGTTTCCACCATAGACCCAACAGATCAATATATTGTTGCAGTAAATTTAGCACATCTGATAATATAGCGTCGATGAGTGTCAAGTTGATGTTCTTATGTTTGATAATTATGGTGAAACATATAAAAATATAAATGCGAATTGATCCGTGTTCTGTGCCTGTCAGAAAGGGTGCTGGATATTGTTACTTCTGGGATGACATCACTGTACCGGATTTACTTTGTTCCAAATGCGTAGTCGTGTTGGCATGGAATGGAGTTTCGAGTATGTGGATTCAGTGAAGTAGTAACAAATGCATGTGTATGAAAGCTAGACAATAGTTGTAACGAAAGAGGAAAGATGTGTACTAGTGATATGTCACTCATCTATTGGAGTTGTCATTTATAGAATTAATTCTATTTCTAGCACAATATCATAGGCAGACAGACATGGCATCATTTCAAGAGCACGTGACGTGTTACTAAAATGTAATCATATTCTCTGATTTAATGAAATGCATTGGAATTACTTGTGAGATCGGTGCTGGCAGGGGATGGAAGGGGTTGTATGCCTTCGCCCGGGCTGCCAGACTGCTATTGATTTGGTGGGAGGAGGTAGGGATGCCCAGCAGTCATGCAAACATTCCAGCCAACCTGGAATATATCGTGTTGCCGTATTTAACAGTAGGGTTCGAATGTTTTAATGTGCTTTTGTAGGTGCTGCATATGCGGTGCTTTTGAATCAGCAGTACATATTGAATTGATGTTTCTTTATTTTGGAATATGTTTTTGGAAGAATGTTGCCAAACAGGACTCAGAAATATAATTCCCCCCCTTTTTTTTTAGACTCGTGGTTCCGTGCATCGCAATTCAATGTTCATAAAAATCCAACCAGATGCAACAGTATGCAGATATTTATTTTCTGCAAAGTCACTCTACATGTTTCGGGTGTCACAGCACCCATCATCAGGAGTACTAAAAACTGTAACCGCAACCTCCGATACAGGTCATAATACTGGTACAGCTACTTCCCTACAACGTGGCCTGATCGGGACAAACCAGTCCCGATATTTGCAGTGAATAAATATCTGCATACTGTTGCATCTGGTTGGATTTTTATTAACATTAAATATAATTCCCTTTCGCATATATGTGTAGTCCAACAGTTTTTTACATTATGATTGTAAAGTAAGTTAGACCCTGTAGCTGGTGGTGCTAGTGTCACTATCGTCTCACAGTATCTTACTTTAGATGCCGGACTGCTGGCTAGAAGTCAGTATTCGGAAGGTCCTGCGACCGGCCACCTCGGCACAGGTTTTTCTTGATTTCTCTGTGTCTAAAAGCAAATGCTGAGGTGGTTCCCAAGATTCCAAGTTGCCACTACATGCCTCTCATGTAGCCCTCCCGACTTAAATTCAGTAGTAACCGATTTCATGTTTTGTTTACATGTAAAATAACCACTGCCACCGGGCAACAACCCAATTGCAGTTAATAAATATTATTATAAGAGTTTAGGAAATACAAAGAATGGCTTTGGGGTGGTCTCCAGGACGGAATGTCCGGTTTCAAGTGGCGTGAAAATTGGTTACCCGGTTGAAAGTTTTAAATGAGGAGGGCGGTAGAGACAACGTGGTGATTTCATAAGCCTTTTTTCCTTTTAGAGAGGGAAAGTAGGGCCGAAAGTGTTACCAGACCACTTCCAACAGGGCCGGCCATTTTAATTTAAAGTCTGTATACTGCTTTGTCTTTGTGTATGCAGTTAAATCCCGATATCACGCGACCCTCACTTCGCTCCCATAGGTCTGTGAACAGAAATTCCCTATGATACGACATTTCGAAGTATTGGCTTCTTCGATATACCGCCCCACACACACTGGAATGAAGAGAAGTATGTAATTGCTGCAGATTGTTTCGACTTTAACAGAGCATAAGGATAAAATACATTTGTGTATTGGATATTTAAAAAATACGTAATTGCTGTTTAGAATTGAGATAGGAATTTTACATGTTTTCCATGTAGCGTTGCAAATATACTTCACCACCATCGACACTTTTTCCTTAATAAAGCTATTTCATATATTTTAACCCATATTTGTAATGCACCATGGACAACAGGTGAAATTGAGATTAGTTCTAACGAGCAATATATGTACCGTTATATGTCTTAAACACAAATGTATTTAAGCCTACTGAGACGACCTGTTAAGGTCGAAACATGTCGCTGCAATGAAATACGTATACTCTTAGTTGTGTCGATCATTATTTACGTAGTTATTAATTATAAGCACAGCGGGATGTCCATCCTTAAAATTGGATTGAATAAACCCAGGCGCTGTGTCGGGGTTTAACTGTATGTATTTGAAAATTATTTGGACAAGGTTAATGGAATAATTATGTGCGTACCACTCGAGTTGAGTTGGTCAGGCAGTGTGCAGGTGCGAGTGAGACATTTATATGCGATTTGTTCTTTTACAGCGTAATGTTGGGCCAGTGGTGCGACTAGTATGGAAATGTCACGAGCAAAACGAAGGGCAGGAAAGGAAAAAAAATCTCTATGGGTCTGATTTCTCCTTCCGCCTTGCACTGTGCTTGGAACAACAGATTTAAGTGATGATGTCGAAACGTTTGTAAAGGCTGTGGGCGTTTTTATTTGACGTTTCACGTTTGGTACTTTCAGCGTGTGATTCACCTGGGTGCTGGAAGTTCAGTTACACAGAAATAGGTAGGCCTATATAGCTTGTTAATTGCCTGAACTTTGGCTTATGTGTTAGGCCACTTTGTGAAATGTTATAAATATAACCGTGGCCTTTTTAATAATTTTTCTGTTGAAGGTAACATTGTCACAGTTACGTAGGTAAACATTTGGCCATCCCCTTTCACCTGCTACTGTACCATCGTGGTCCACTTGTCTTTATTAGCGCAGTTAATCTCAGCTCTCATAACAGAGATCCAGAATACTGTATTCTGGCAGAAAAATGGACCCACGAAAAATTTTATATTATGTATGGAGACGGAACGGATTAAAGGGTCCAATCTTTGATGTTTATGATGATGATGATGATGATGTATGCTTGTCGTTTACCCTGACCCTCGGGCTTACTACGCAGCGGGATGTGCGGTGGCCTTATCTAGACCTTTGCATGGTCATATGACGTATGTTCGCGCTATAGTAGAACTAGTCAGCGCACACGTCTGCTAATTTAACACTGGTTTCTTATTTTGGCAGAACAATAAAATAACGCGGCGTACCATTCAGCAGACCAGTAGACGAAAAACTTTGTGACAAACTTAATAATTTGTGAGTGTAAAATGTCGTGGTAGTTGAGGATGACGCATGATGGTCAGAACACGTCGAGGTTGTGATTGGCATTAATGACAAGGCACGCAATGTGCGTGTAACGTAACAGTGTGGCGCGTTCTCGTAATTTTTATACCACCTCGACGGTCCTAACAGCCTTATAACTTTTCACCCAATTAGAGCGCTTTTATGGCATGTCGCCGGCAACAATAAAACGTACGCTTTCGTGTAAAGTGCCCGAATTTTTTACCCGATTGTAATCAAATTTGGATTTTCTTGACGGTCTTCAATAGTTCCCAATATCAAACGTTACGGAAATTCGTCCACTGGGGGGGGGGGGCTGCGATGATACTTGGCGGACGGACGGACATCGCGAAGCTGATAAGCGCGTTTTGAGATTGTGCCAACGCTCCTAAATATTGCTCCTTTGTGCCATGGTTCGTTGGCCTTACGTTTTGGATACTTTTTGATGTTTGGTTTGCAGATACAGCTTCAAAATAATGCAGTTTTTATTCGTTTTCGTCGGAATTGAGAAAAAGAAAACGTTGTCTCTTAAGTGTAGCTTGTGTTTACAACTGCTGTAATTGTAGTACACGAACGATACAATTTTGTAATGTGTGTGAAAAAAGTTTCGGCTAGACCAACAATTTTTCTCCTTTCGTGTAACCCGAAGTGTACCGTGTTTGACCCAATCCTGAGCCAGCTGGATCAAGATCCCATGCTTATGCCCCATGTCTAAGATCTTTTTTAATAGTATCCTTCCATTTATGCCTGTCGAAGTCCGAGGCTCTGTATAACAGTATGTTACGCTAGCGTTTTTCTATGTTTGCCCCCCCCCCCACAAAACCCACCTTATAGGATCTCCCCTTGTCGGCTGCCGGCCGTGCTTATTGAGTATATTCACGGCTACCCTTCATATTTAGACGCCTTCGACACCATCCGTTTCGTGGGCATACCCAACGCAGTTTAGTGATAAGCGACTGAACATAGTCCAGTAATTTGTACCCGGGCATTGACCAATTATAGACGTAAAAAAAGTGTCATTGTCAAAACAGCCTTTTTCCGTGTAATGTGGGAGTTCTATAACATTTGGTTTAGGTTTGTCAGGTACGTTGATTGGGGAGGCTGTTAAGCTTTTTTGGGTGGGCTTTTGCTTGGCGTAGCACATATCAGAATGATTGAAGTTTTTGAAAGGGGGTATTAGTATCGTCAGTCTTCTTCTTGTTCTTCCTATTATTATTTTATTATTATTACGTAGGCATTCCACGGATACAATGGCCACTTCAGTAGCCACTTCACCATGGAACCTGAAGTTCATTACGTTGTTCCCAAGACCCCTAAGACCGTGTCTTGAGCCAGCAGAATCTACTCCACATCGTGTGACCCTAATATATACTAACATTATTATTATTATTATTGCTATTATTGTCTCTGCTGTTACGTTCGGCAATTTTATAATGGGTAGGAAAGTGCGTGCTCGAGAAATTCTGACGTGTGCACAGCGGTTCACACACACACGCACACTGAAGTTGGAAGGACACGAGTGCTGTGTTGATATGATTTCATTGATGCAAGTATTTCCATCTCTTTCCTTTTCCAGTCGAAGGAACGTTTTATGGTTGCTTTCCAACCCAAAGCTTTGTTTATTTTGACGTTGTTGCTTTGATAGTCGTTTCCCTTGTGCAGTTCGTTCTGCTTGCGTACTCCTTTTGATGCATTAGAAGGTACACAGCCGACTTGTTGGTAAAGTGTTCATCCTTGCTGAGTTTAATGAAGCGATGTTGTAGAATAAAAAAATGTAGCATTATGTGGATGAATGGACTTGTCCACCTGCCTTCTGACTTCGCACAGTCTTTTTCGCAAACCTTCAGTGTTAGTGTTACCATCCTTTGCAAAAACATAACAAGCAGTAGTGTACGTATAACGTAACATTGATGTGTGCTCGTGCAGTCATTGTTGCCGTGGAAAAACTATAAGTATTGCATATTCTGAGTGTCCGTTTGTAGCCCTAAGTATCCCGCATTAAATGCGCATGCGCCATTTTATCATCTGTGGCATGTCCGGTTCTACAGTATTTTTACACATTATCTCAAAACGGCACGATTTTCGGGGAAAAAAGTTATTGAACACAAAATGTTTGTTTTGATTTTCTCTACAACTCTTTCTCTGAAACATCTCATTCTGAGAAGAACTGGGCTAGATTTTATAAAAAATGCGTATCAGTCTTCGTGTCGTACCGGTTATTCTTGTACGATTTTAATGAAACTTGGAATTTTCTCGACAGATTTTCAATAAATACTAAAAAAATCAAAATTTATGGAAATCCGTACAGTGGGACGGAGTTGTTCCATGACGGACTGACTTGAAGCTAATAATCACTTCGCAGTTTTGCGAACGCGAATAAAAACCATGCACGCGACTGGAGTTTCGTATTTTGTGTATTGAGTTCAGTATGTAGTATTTTTTTACGTTTGTTGGATTATAATTACATAGTAACGAATTTCATTTTATATGCGGTAACTGAATGGAGCGGATACCAATTTGAGTAGCTGATCGGGAATTTGAATCTGAAGATTTATGCCCACATTCATTGAGCCCACTACGGAGTTTAAAACACGTTTTAATATCCTTTTATTTACCCCAAGGTTTCTCATGTTCTTATCTTCTCTTCGACCTTGCTGACCAGAAGTTTTGATGCCTCTCCAAGCCCGTCCGTGCTGCATGTCGAGCCGATGACGTGTTCGTGGGTGGTATCTTCCTGATAGTACTTGGTTAAGAATGCACACTGCGAATATCATCTTGAAGTCGATTTTGAGAATGCCTCTGTTGCCATTTTGAAAGAAATTTTCACATATTCGTGCCTCATCAGTCAGTTTAAAATTTGTCAGATGTGCAGTAGCACCGCTACAATTCATCTGACGTGTACGTGCGGCTATTGGAGGCTTGACTTAATGGTCCAGAGACTTGAAAATTCTGTGGCGTTAAGGATAAGTCGGGGTTGCATGCAGGAAGTTCGAACATCTCCCGTCGCATCATGGATTTCAGTTGATCCGAAACTCTGTGTGCTACATGGGGACGGACAGTGTTGTGCAGCATGGTGATGCCGTGATGCCGTCGGTGAGTTCATCCCTCCGTTTGTTTATCCTGGTCCGCAGCTTGTGAGACGCTGTACAATACTTGACTCTTTTGCATGGACGGTGTCGCTGTTTTAAGTTCGAGGGAGGAACGGGCTCCTCGATGGCCCTCTGACCCTGTTTGGACGGATTCACTGCTGCAGTAACGATATTAGGTGTTAAGGCAGTTAACTTACTGCCCAAGTGCCTGCCAGTGTGTTCAACAAGTCAGACGCGAAGTTGCGCCAATCTGCCATGGCACATGATAGCCAGGAACGGATTTCATTGGTGGACCTACGTGCCTCGTATAATGGGGTTACGCGCTAGTACAGTTTTATTCACCTGACCGGCGTTTGAAATCTCCTTACCCTCTGGAAAACTGTTCTGTTTTGTAGTACTGGGTGAGTTTGACTGCAGCAATCGGCAAATTTGATCAGTCTTTGTAGGCGTTGTAGGCCATTTCGAGTACTTTGACGTTTTTTGGCATCATTTCTGTGCTCAGATGTCCAAATTGGTTACGGATGACAGTATCCGTCGGTTTGCCTACCGACTCAAGGGCTTACATGTTGCCAGGTATTACGTTGGGCGCACTGCGTTTAACAGATGGCAAGGGGCAGCCCGCTCTGTTTGACTCAGAACTTCTCAGTTGCTGGCTGCAGTGGCTGCCATTCTGCCATTTCGCGTTAGCTTTGTCACCGGTAGCTGTACTACGGGCGATGGAGTATTTACGGTAAGTTGGAAACACGTTGGACTGAATGTATTTCTCGTTTTTCTTGCTTGGGCGTGGGCTTACCGGCATGTCACATATGCAGAAATGTGTTGGAGGAGGGAGACGATGGTTTTATTTCTTTTACTGAATTGAATCTGATTTCACATTGATTTTTTTTAATCCGCAGAGAAACAGTGCTGCAATTGAAGAGTCGTTATTAAGTTGTGCAGGTGGTGATTGGCTAGGTGTTATCTGGCCGAACTCACCCGCCCGCCTGTTATCAAAGAGGGATTATTGGTGCTGGAATTACTGGTCGGTTCACCTGTCAAACAGACGTGCGCTACCAGTATGGTTTTAATTCATCCTGGCTGCCCATCCATCCTTTAGTGTTCATCGAACCGAGTCTCCAAGTGCCGTGTGCAGGGGCGGACTGGTAAAGCCATATCGTAGAACAGTATACACAACAAATGTTCCCATCTGACGAAGGTTAAAAGGAAAACTTTCGCTCGGCTCAGGATATTTGATTTTCTCTAAACTGAATGCAGCAAGGACGTCTCACGTAAGAGTGCCTAGGACTGGGCTACGTCTTCCTCCCCATCGTAGTTCACGGTGTGGTCCTTGGATTTTGTGTTTCTGTAATTCCGTATTGCTTCAGATGTTCGAATTTTTTCTAGTATTTCTTCTCGCTGATAGATTGGTTGTGGGTCCAGCACCAGTTACGTTACTGTGCGATGGGATGGGTAGAATTAAAATACGTTAAAACTTCGTTACCTTCATTTCGGGATTCTACGTACAAGTGGCTTTAGTGGCACGCTTACCTCAAAAGTTCTTTCATCTGCCATGTTATTGCTGTTCGTAGGAAATAAAGAAATGCGAGCATGGGTTTCCCCCAATAGTATAACGTTCATTCCAGATTTCGTTAGGTTCATGCATCGTTTTTCCAGGTGAACGGACGGACAGGCAGGCCAGTTCTGTGTGCGTTCATGTTCTGCAGATCAGGGGCAAAACGCACAATAAATTTTCTAAAAGCAAAATTGGGCTGACCTTTATGAACCGACGTCTTGGTGTTGCATTGACCGCAACTTTGTGTTTTACCACTATGCTAGGAATGTGTACATTTCTGGAGATTTATGTCTCATTTGCTCCGTTCAAGCGTTGGAGGATGATGGGATGATAATGAAAGGAACCGTTGCTCATGAAACTATCGTTCGTACTTACCTTCAATTGATGACCCTAGTGCAGAGAGAAATACGTACAAAAGAGGCACTAATGCTTGAGCTCAGTGCCTATCAGGTTGAGATGGTTATTGAAAAGCAAAAAAGACAAAAATCACGAGGTATTGATCAAATCCCAGTACACTTGATTGAAGCAGGGGATATGACTATTCGTTCTGAGATCCATTTCGATATATTTCGAATAAGGAGGAATTGCATGAGGAGTGGAAGGAGTCGATCATTGTGCCTATTTATCAGAAGGGCGGTAAAACATTGTAGTAATTATAGGGCCATACCACATACCATACACAAAATTTTATCCAATATCCTGCTGCTGTCAAGGTTAACTCCATATGTGGAGGAAATTATTGGGGGTGGTCATCGTGTATTTTGACGCAACATGTCAGCTACAGATAATATATTCCGCCTTCGTCAAATATTCGAGTAAAAAATTGGAATGCAATGTAGCAGTGCATCAGCAATTTATAGACTTAAAGTATACTTCTGATTCAGTTAGGAGGGAGGTCTTGTATAATATTTTCATTAGCTTTGATATCCCCATGAAACTGGTGAGGCTAATAAAAATGAAACGCATAGGAGAATCCGGGTAGGCAAACATTTGTCTGACAAGTTTTCTGTTAAGTATAGTTTGAAACAAGGAGGTTCTTTATCGCCATTGCTTTTCAACTTTGCTTTGGAGTAGACCATTACAAGGGTTCAGGTTAACAAGGATGGCTTGAAATTAGGTGGTACACATCAGCTTTTGTTTTACGCTGGTGATGATAATATGTTGGCTGTAAGCGTACATACTCTAAAGAAAAACACGGGCGCTTTAGTAGTTAGTTGCTAGTGAGGGGATTAGCCTAGAAGGAAATGCTTACAAAACTAAGTACTTGCTCATGTCTCTAGATCGGAATGCAGGACGGAGTCACAATATAAAGATTAATAATGGCTCCTGTGAAAGGGTGGAACAGTTCAATTATTTGGGAACGACTTTACGAATAGCAATTATATTCAGGAAGAAATTAAGAGTAGATTGAAGTCAGGGTATGCCGCTATAATTCGGTGCAGATTCTTGTGTCATCCAGTTTGCTGTCCAAAAATACAAATGTTAAGATATACGGAACTATAATTTTGCCTGTTTTGTATGGGTTTGAAACTTGGTTGCCCACATTGAGGTTGGAACGTAGGCTGAGGGTGTTTGAGAATATTTGGGTCTAAGAGGGGGGATGTAACAGGGGAGTGAAGAAAACTACATAGAGAGGGGCCTAATGATCTGTACTCCTCACCATATATTATTTAGGTGATTAGATCGAGAAGAATGAGATTCGCGGGTCATGTAGCACGTATGGGGAGAGGAGGGGTGTATACAGGTTTTTGGTGGGGAAACCTGAGGGAAAGAGACCACTTGGAAGACTCAGGCATGGATGGGAGGTTAATATTTAGATGGATCTTCAGGAAGTGGGATGTGGGAGTATGGACTGGATTGATCTGGCCCAGGTTAGGGGACAGGTGGGGTCACTTGTAAACGTGGTAATGAACCTTCGGGTTCCATAAAATGTGTGGAATTTCTTGGCTAGTTGAGAACCGTTAACTTCTCAAGAAGGACTCTGCTCCATGCAGTAAGTAAGCAAGCAAGTATGTAAGTAAGAGTCCAGTTCACTGGAACGATTGTTAGTGACGCCGGCAACAGGTCGAAGTGAGCTGAAACACGAGAAATGTAAAAGTTAAGGCCCTAGACAGATGAATCAGAGTCCATAAATTTGTGGATGTTTGTTTGGGTAAATCTGTACTAGTGACCGACTTCTTCATGTAACGCAGAAGTGTAACTGTATACATGTATAAGGCATTGTTTGCAGAAGTACCATTCTCGTAACAACAGAAATACAGACGAATTGCGGATGTAAAATGTTCTGAGTGTCATGTTGCACCGTCATATCACTCTGTTGAACTTTTTCCTAATAAAAATGGTTGCCATAGGTAATAATCTCCCACCCTTCCTTACCGTTTACAGTTACGTTTGGTGTGTGTTAAATACGATTCTGTGCTTCGCTTACTTGGAAGAACAAAAGATGGGGCTCATGAATGACGTGGTAGATGTGTAACGTGCATTTATTAATATTCTTTTTGCGGAATAATTTTAATAATGTTGTGTAGACAAGTAAAAGAGGGAAGGCACTTCTGATCTGCGATTGGAGGTATTTAGCTTTTAGGTTTTAGCTTACATACGCACAAACTCTCACTCCCAGCTTGATGCATATTATTTATTTACCTCTCCGTGTTTCAGCCACATGACTTGACCATCTTCAGGGAGCAACACGCTTCTTAGACACATACACCATATAGTGCTTGCAGTCTTACGTAAATGGTAAAAATGTACATATTTGTGTATGTACGTATGTATAATGTTAAATAGTGGTGTCCATAAATAGGTACATGGTAACAACTGTATTAAAATAGTAATACAGATAAAACGTTGAAGTTGGATAACGTGTGACGGTGACGTGTTCGACTTTTGGATCAAAATATGTGTTTACTATGAATGAGTGCGCTGTGCAGCGTAATTTCAGTGGTTAATTCTTCATTGAGGTAAATTTAAAGGACAGCAATGAACGTAATTGATTTGTAGGACTGAAGTGTTAAAAAAATACAATTCGTAAACTTTATTAATTTTGCTCCTAACTGCTTGCTGTGTTGTGTAATTACACTAGTCTTTTGAAACTGAATTGTACGGACACATGTTTTTGTGTATGTAGAACTCAGTCATATCGCTGTGACTGTAATCAGGGAACGTTCCGTTTCGGTGGACATTAATGTAGTGCACTTTCTGTTTTTCACATCCTTCACCATAATGGTGGCATCATCGTCGCCAGTTCTTGAATTATATTCATGTTAACATCTTCAGCGACCCAACAGAAGTGTGGAACGAGAAAAAATCTTTCGGACCCCGATTCATTTACTCGCAGATCATGTCTGATGAGTCAGGCAGTCAGAACGAAGGATGCCAAATGTGTTTTCGGCATATGACAGAATGGATGACTGTAATTTGCAGATTGTTACTGATGGAAAATGTGGTCCACATTGGCTTTGGGCCCACGTGTAGTGGCTTAGATATGAGTATAATGTACAGGAACAAGGTATGCCGAAAATAATAATGTTGCAACTAATTTTAAATATTTCCGTATTCATAATGTTGAAAACACCGGGAAAAATGTCAGTAGTTTAAAACTATAAACAGATACAGTCACAGGGATAAATGTTTGTGTAGACTTTGGACATCACCCACGTTTTCTTAACGTGATAGTTATCGTTCATCACTGTATGATCCAAGTTTGATACACCGTCATTCATTACAGCGGCATTTACCGTTTGGTAATTACGCTTGTGACTTGGCATCCATTGTGAATATGTCATTGTTTTGTACAATAACGTAACGTGTTTTGGGTTTTTAATGCCAAAACTGTCAGATTGTGTTGTGTTGTGAACACGTTAATGAACTGTGGTATTCATGAAAGGCGAGAAATTTATTGACTAACTGGCGTATCAAGGAGTATTGCTCCATTGGATAACGTGAAAGCCTGTCTGCAAAGGTATCTAGACAAGACTTTTTTTGTTTGTTGCTTGACCAAATTATTCGCAAGCATTTAGATAAGAAAGAACGTTGCACTGTGTATTCAATTTTGCACGAGAAAACAAATTTAATAGATAAATTTCCCATTTAGAATAGTCTGAAACATGTTTTAGAATATGCCATTAGGAGGGTTCAAGCGGGCCAGGGTGGCTTGAAATTTAATGGTTCACGTCATCTTCTAGTTTATGCTGAGGGTTTAATTTATTGGTTGAAAGCGTACATTTTATAAAGAGGCACACAGAAGCTTCGTTGGTCGCTAGTAGGAAGATGGGTCTAGAAGTTAGTGCTGAGAAAACTGTTAAGGTCATGTCTGTGGAACAGCAAGCAGGACAAAATCACAACATACAGATAAGTAATAAGCCCTAGTGTGGCAAAATTGCTTTCGTTGAGAAGTTAGGAGCAGACAGAACTCTGGGAATGTCTGCTTTCATTCGGTCCAGAATCTGTTGTCTTCCAATTCGCTTTCATAAAACATAACGATTAAAATATACATAACTAATATTGCCAGTTGTTTTGCATGGGTATGAAATCTGGTTTCTCACACTGAGTGAGGAACTCAGGCTGAGGATATTCGATAAATGGATGCTGAGGAAGATACTTGGGCTTGAGACAGACAGGGTAACAGGGGACTGGAAAACAATTGTACAGTTAGGGACTTCATATCATGTAATCCTAACCAAATATTATGTGGGTGGCGAAATCAAGAAGAATGAAACGGGCGGGGAATGTGGCAAGTATGGGAGACAGGAGAGGTGCATACAGGGTTTTGGTAGGGAGACCTGAGGGAGAGAGACAACTTGGAAGACCTAGGTTAGATGGATGGGGGGAGGGCAGTACTGGAATGTATCTTTAAAAAATTTGTTGGTAGGGCTTAGACTGGATTGATCTGGCACAGGATAGGGACAAGCGTCAGGCTTTTATGAGCATGGTGAGAGCCTTTGAGTTCCTTAAAGTGCATAGGGTTTCGTGACTAGCTGAGGAACTGTTTACTTCTCAAGAAGGTCTCTGCTACATGGAGTTAAATTCTTGATTGAGTTTATCCATTGCGTTAGAATAAAATATTTATTAGTTGAGTCAGCAGTACGTTATTACTGAAGTGTAAAATACAAAATACTGAATGCAGGATACCACGCCTGCTAACACTTCGTTGGGAAAGAGAATTTGTAATGACACGCTGTGCATGTCTTTAACCCCATGTCTGTCTGTTTTAACACTTCCACTGGGGGAATTGCATAGAGTGGCGGTATGCGTGTAGGCCTTCGTCAGGCTCAAATGGTGCAAGCTGCTGTTCTTACCACAGAGCTCAAGTCTTGTAATACTACTCATTTCACTTTCGGTTAAAATGGGACAGTAGTTACACATAGCCCACTTGAGTTACACGCGTTTCTGATCACACCGCTATCGTTAAATTCGTATCGGAGCGAATAATGTGAAGTTGCAGAGAAAATTGAAACAAGTTTTATGCGTAGGGCACTGTTACCCTTATTAGTACTTTTTAGAGATAATTAAACAAAAAGGAGCGAACGGTTTGGAATTGTTCAAACATGCATACATTTCCTAACTGTTAAACAGCTGGACTCCTGTGTTTCCCGTCTCACTGTAACGTAATACCTGGAAGAAAGTGATTGGGCGCGTATTGTCCAAAGCAGTACAAAAAGTGTCTGGATATGACAGTACAGACTGAAATGTGATAGAACATTAAAGGCAAGATAACTCCACGGTGCAGAATGGAAGATGCTTATTCTGTTGTGACAGTTGTATTGAGCGGTGTCCTCATTCAGTTGCAGGTTGTGACTGGTAGAGCGAGTTGATAGTCGCGTGCTGCCACATCGTACTATTATAATGCATCTTGTCGTTTGATTGTTATTTTTAGCCATGGACCAGGGGCTAAGGAATTACCGGGCTTCCCCAAAGATAGCTTGTCTTTTAGGCCTGGGGAACTAACGGCGTGTATGGATGCGGAGACAACCGTGCCCGTATCATGCTGGGGCAGTGTAGTGATTCCAACATTGAAATGATTTCATGAAAATCTCATCTTCTCCCTTGACTGTTTGTGTATAATACATTTACTTTATTATATACTGCTTCGTTTCACATTTGCTGTGATGTCTAGTTAACATATCGTAACATTTTAATCAGTAATAATGAGGTCCATGCATCGAATTCAAGAGAGCAGTGAAGTCTGCTTGCCTCACTTTTTCAGACAGACGTGGTACAGTACTGCAGTTTTGCATCAGGTGGGCGTTAACGTCTTCGTAAAATTTACGACCGTATGTAACGCAAAACAAATTGAAGTGACTGAAGGAGGTTTTAATGCATCAACCTGTACCTCTCTGTTATTTAAAATTTGAGCCCTCATAACGCTTTTTTGGGGTAGTTCCTTGAAAATGAGGGAAATATTCTGTTGGGTTTAGTCCGTTGAGGCGTAATTTGATTAGTAGCTTCGAAAGTGTGGTACTGATTTTCGGTTGTATCCGTTCCGTTTGAAACTTATATTTCCGTTTCCATCGTGTTTGTGGCACAACTGAGGTGTTATTTTCTGCAACCGTCATGTCATTGACTGTGCAGAACTTGTGAAAACTGGTTGTATTTCTGTGTGAGTGATCAATACAGAATTATACTGTACGGTCTGCAGTAGTACCTTAATCGTGCTGAGTAAGCTGTGATAGTGTGGGCAAACTATTGGCGTGTATGCCGTCAAGTCAGTAGTCACCAAGTCATGCTAAGTAAGTAATTTACAATACGTAAATAAATGTCAACGTTTAATGTAGTGATGCGTTTCACTCCCAGTCCGACTGGCAGTTAGGCATTGTTGACTACCAAAAAAGCTGCCGCTGCACGTTAAGTTACAAACGATATCAAGCGCGGATCATTTTGCTCGAAACACGACTTTATCTGTGAAGGGCGTTGTGTAGGGGGTGTGTCAGACGAGAATCCCGGTCTGGTACTGCACTCTTGTTCTTCATTTGGTGCCACAGGTCAGTGTTCCAGATTCTGGCACTCTCCTAAATACACGTCAGTGTTCATGTCGCTGTCTCTCATTAAAGACGTGTTAAGAAATGATATAAGACTGATATGTGTTACTCATACCCCTAGAATTACTGCAAGGACATAGCTTGTCAGGTTGACCATTTTACGCCAATGAAATTGTTCGAACAGTTGAGAAATAAATCGTTATTTTGCTAGACGGTGCTACCGTCGATGAGCTAGGTCCCAATAAAATTACCATGGCCTAAGACTGGTTCATACTCGTTAAAATTTATTTTTAGTATTAAGGTGCTCACTTTTGTATCGTAGAGCTCTCTTTCTGATAGTAATTCTAAGCACACTGGCATTGTCGTAGGATTATTAAGAGGCCGACACTTCACGGAGGCTTCGATATACGTGTTGAATTATATAATAAAAATAACACCACCGACTTCAGTAATGTAGCGTGACAAGAATTAATAATAGCGAGTGGTTTCCACAAACTACTTTATGTACAAAGGAATATAAGGCAAAATTTCGGTAACTGTAAAAGCGACCATCCGAGTTCTTCTATTTTGTATTCCAGTGTGTTTTCTATTAGTGTGACGTTCGGTAAGCCGAACAGTGGTACTGTCATGTCAGGACAGGATGTGCTTCTCCTTTTTCAGCTTCGTGGAACATACATAGCACCGAACAAAATATATTTTTTAGCCAGTGCATTACTTTAGCTCTACACCACATGGCACTGTTTCGTCCAAGAACCTATTTTATTTCAACACGGCGATATCTGATTCTCGCGAACAGAGCGCAGATCGAATTTTCAGACCCTCTTCAAGGAGGATGTTTGAAAGGTTTGTGATGGACATGTGTGTATTCCAGAGGATACAGTGAAAACTGCTAGTTGTAAAATGTATTGCCTATTCCGGCTGTCTGTACTTTAAAACTACACGTACAAAAATTGTACGTTCAAGTAACGTAGACTACTCTGAAGACGGAAATAGCAAGCTGCTCCGAAACATTGGTCATATCTCAGGTGACTGGAATCATCTTCATCGGCACTGCTGTGAGAACCTCAGATGTTTAACTGTTTCAAGCTTCCTTCGAGCCGAGCACTACAATTTGTTAAAATCTAAAGTGGGCGGAAGGGGGTTGGATCGTAACCTCCTCACACGTGGCGGCTTGTGCGGTAACTGGCTGCTAAAGCGTACGGGTCGTACCAGACGAAAATGCTGAATATGTGAACTGGACCTTTTCTTAGTTTCGAGATAAAAGATCACTTTCAGGCTGTGGTGGTACATGGTACCTTAAAAACGCAGTTAAAAGAAACATAATCGGATTAGGCAGCGATATGTTGTTGACTGTGGCTTACAAAATTCGTATTTACAAATTGTGTGTTAAAATGCGTTCTTAACAAAGAAAAACTATCTAGGACTCAGTGTATATGACGTCCTTTCTTTCATGTGTTGAAGGACGGACCAGCAACATTTATTCATGACTTAAGCGGGCTGTCGCAGCGACGGATGTAATGATTACGGTCCAGTAGATTGGTAAACTATACGGCGTGACCCCCTGAAACACCATTTTTATTCGTGTTCGTATGTAGTAGGTGATTCAGCTTTGTGTATAATTTCCGTTAGCGTGCTTCTGATGCCTGGTATTGGTCGAAGATAGAGCGCGTTGTTTAACATCAGAAAGTCTGAACTTTGCCCGTGTAATGTATTTGTGTCTACCTTTACCGTGCGAGTATCAGTAAACAGTAACAAATCCCTTAAACACCATTAACTGAATGGCCCTTCTAATGGGGACCGTGTGAAACATGAAGACCTCAAGGAGGTTTTGGCGGTGATGTCCTTTTTCTAGGACACGATAATTTGTGGTCGTATCCGAGAAAATGAAAATGTTCTAGACGTTGTGTATTGTGAGACGGAAATTGAATTCTTCATTATTAAGATGAATGTCATGGTTCAGAGGGTTAAGACAACCCACTTGTAGCTGAAGGCGTGTATACGGCCCGCGAGGGCGATTTGAACACATTCAGCTTACGCTCCCCACCTCAGAAATAATGTAAAGTTCTTGTAGTGACTTGGTAACCTTCACATGCTTGGGTAAATTTGGTGAACATTATTTCAGTTGTAACGGGATTCGTGCTTGTTGCATTGGCAAGTAAGGTATGGTAGAAACTGTACTGTGAGAGCAGTGCGGAGTGCTGAGCCCCACCATACCCTTTACTCTTTTATTTTTGTGTTAGTAATGATTAGCGCAAAATTATTTCAGGCGTATTTTTATGGAACGGAATTCCGTGTATTTCTTAAAAAATATAAATGGCAAGGGAACAGGGCAAGTTTCTTTGTCATTGACGTCCTTACATTTTCAAGAATAGTTTAAGTTCTACAAATTAAATAGTAATTAATTGCTGTATTAAATTTTTACTGAAAATTAATTAACAGTAAGTTTAGCCCTTAATCGCCCTGTGCAAAATTTTTACCTAAAAAAGACTTCCAATTTTAAAAGTTGGATTTGCTGCTCGGGCAGACTTTTGGGGATTTTTGAAGCCGTCCTTGTGCAGTAAACGTTTGTCGTACGTTGGGATACGGTAGCTCCTGCTGTTGTTGGCATGTCTGTGATATACAAGCACAAGAAATCTGATGGCCGTACCGCACGGGTGCACATATTTTTGAAATATCTAGGAACCACCTAACATTTTAGGATCCGCTGACGTGAAGAAAATTTTGGTTTCGTCATTCCGTTGTGGTTTTTTAATGGGCATCTGTTTTATTATCACAGCGAGCACATCACTTTCAACATTCTTCACACGGTTCAAAGTATTGTGTTCTCCCGGATAATACAAACAGGTATCAGTGAAGAAAGTTCCAGTTTGAGGATCCACAGATATTAGACATCACCGTACAAAACTTTGCCGCCCGGGCGATAGGTCACTCTGGGATTGTGCTTTCCTGCCATACCACGTTTCTTGTGCTTACATACTACAGTTTCTGTTATAAGTATACCATCGAAATATTTCTTGCGTCACATTACCTTACAGCCGTCTGCAAAAACTCTGTTATGAACATTTTGTGAATTTATGAAACAACTCTGACCATCAGCAGGTTTTCAGTACCGGAATACAGTAATTTCTCGCAACCCAAGGGAGGTATGGTCCTGAGAAATATCGCGGTTGGCAGGATAGCCTTACGGGAAATTCGGGTTGAGGGAGGGAGAGGGGATTGTGTTTCTGTTAACGTGCATGTAGACCTACCTTGTCTGTATAAGGGGAAGTTGACCCTTGACACACCATGAAGACACGGTGTAGGTGAGGTAAAATCCAACCCATTCTTAACCCCAGCAGTTAAGGTAGGGGCATTTGGCGTGAAGTTGATCCCAGGGGTAAAGAGAGACTGTTTTGAACCAACTGGGAATATGGGTGTGCTCCAGCCTCTGCCTGCAATTTTGGAGAAGAGAAAATATGTTACTCCTGCCGGGAATCGAAAAAGGATGTCAGCGTCGCCCACCCCGTAACCTGCCCACTATACCGACTACGATATTCCGGCTTATTTACCTATTATATTTATTTAATGAACGTAAAACCCAAGATTACGCTTACGTAAAATATATTACCAAATATCACAAAGTTAGGCACCTCACTGATAGTCTGTAAGATTAGAAAGCTGCTTTCGGATACGATTACGTCCCTGCCTCAGTCTGTCCGTAACTGAACTTGTCGCTTCGATGGCTCTGAAATCCTCAGCCTTATTACGTCGAAGAAGCTTTGGACCTTTATGATTACAGCAAAGGTCACTGTGCTGGAACTTATTATCGATGAGTAGTTATCGACTTCGATGTTGCCAAATTGGCGTGGCTCTCCGCCCGAGCTTACGCTTTCGAGTCGTGGAGGATAGTGCCAGGACTGTCTCGTGGCTGCAGGCCAAATTAATATGGCACTCACCGTATTAGACGATTCATTTATTCCGCGATTTGCGATTTTCAGTACTCAGCCGATGTTCGTATTTTTGTTTCTAGACGGAAGACGCATCTATTTGAGACGAATTGTTGATTGTCCGTCATATGTAAAAGAAGGAATTTTATATATTGTCGCGTATTCGAGCTACTGCTCATTGAGGTCTGCGGTACAAGAGTTGCCAGTAGGTTAACTGGCCAGCAGTAAAATAAAGGAGCGTGGCATCATACATGGGGAATAAAGCTGTTGGATCTGAATCATGTAGTGTTTGTTGCAGATCTTACAGTATTATAAATCATTCTACCTAGTAGAATTAATGGTTGTCCAACCCGCAGGTGCGTAGTTTGCGAGCAGCATGGGCTGGCCGATGTGAGCCGAAGTGTTCAGGAGATGAACATGGAAAACTTGAAGATTGTGAGGAATCTGTCTCGGAATAACGTGGCAGCGTCTGTCTAATGTCTTATTTCTTTACTTCTATGAACAAAATTGAGCTCGAAACGTGAGAGATGAAAGTGGGAGTAAGGAAATAAAATCCTTTTCTTGGAACGAAAGCGCTCGGATCGTTATGAATCTATCGTTTTATACGTGTTCACAGAAGTCTAATAAGTAATCCGTAATGGCCAGATCATGTTTATGTGCACGTTCATCTGCAAAGGTACTTCGTTTTCAGTTAAATTTGGTACGGGAGATGCGTACTGTCTTCATCGCGATTTAAATTGTGGCCTGCCTCAGATTCAACCCAAACTTGACATAAATCTCGAATTGAATTTGGCGAGAGGGTTGATAGTTTTGTTGGTGTTAGATTTATATGTATTGTGATAATTTAGAGATATATGACAGGATTGCACGATCTGCATTTTGTAAGTTTGTAACTGGATTGAGTTTGGAACTACTGCGCTGAGGGTATTTGTACTCCGTTTCGCATTGTACTGCTTTGGCTGACGTTCAAAATACCTCGGCGCAAACTAAGTGGAACTTGGTTTCATGGCGTCGTCAGTTTTCTCAGCTTCCCCTTCATTCCTAGCTATTTTGTCTGCTACAACGCATATCACAGCCTTGCCGACGTCGGTGTCGTGAGGGGGTTTCCAGATTCATTGTGCGTCAAAAGCATACATACCGAATCTGGGGACCTCTTAGCCTCCTCTTCTGTTAGTATCGGAGATGCTTTCCCCGGCAGGTAAATAGGCCGTTGCGTGAAGCCGCCCCCTACACCGAGGTTCAGAACGGTTGCAGGTGTACCAGCACTCCGTATGCCTTCAAGGCGTGCACTGTGTACACTTTACATACCAGCGTTACGCTTGGTTTTAGTCGAACCGCCGCCAACACTGCAGCAGTACAATTATCATTGTTGTTATTTTCAGGATGGTACTTTTAAAAGTACAGGACCACTCTGGTCAGTAAGAAATAGGTGTAATATTCTAGTCGACAATCTCGTTTGGGTAAACGTGGTAACACAAACAATTTTAGCATCGTGTGCACACTGGCCGCTGGCATATAAACGTGTTATAAGGACCAGTGCCCGTTAGTCTGCCGTGTTTTCATTGTGCGTGAACAGTGTATCTAATTGGAAGTTGTTTATTTTTGAGATGTAGAAAGTAGCCCAGAATTAATTTTATTGAGTTCGTAGCGTGGTGTTGCTAGGGGCTTCTGTAAGAAAAATGACATTATATAATTATTGTATTTTTCGTTGCAAATAATTATTATAACCAACAAATGCACATAAGACGACTAATAACCATAAATGATATGTAAAATTCCTACGAGTTTCAGCTCCGAGGCTCAATTTTCAGAGAACCCAAAATACAGTAGTGGGGGTATTGCAGTAATATTGTAATACCAAGAACGTTGTGTTGGTACTTGCACGACTTTGGGCTTTGGATTGCCTGAAGATGAAACTTGCAGGAATTCTATGTCTTGTATCATTTTTAGTAGTTTCATGTGCCTTTGTTGTTAGTGCAATTACTTGCAACAACGTATCTTTTATTTAAGAACAAGCTACATGTTTCGGTCTTAACAGACCATCATTAAGCCACATGATGGTCTGTTAAGACAGAAGCTTGTAGCTGGTCGTAAAGACAACATGGTAGTTGTGTTGGACGGAATATTAAAATTTTTGTTACTGAGCCCAGAATTAGATTTCAGATTTTTCAGTGTCTTGTTTTTGGTCGGAATGGTTTGACTGCGTTTATACAGGCCTTTTTTTTTGTCTCGGTGAGAACACATTGGTTTAGTTTATACAGTCACTATAACCCACTTCCAGTTATTTGTTTGCTTTGCTTTAAAAATGCCATCCATCCAATATATGTTTCCGTTCACTGTTGGAGGTTTGTTGGCCAGAAAGCAATTGTTTTTCTTCATGTTGCCAAAGATGCAAGCTGCTAGGGGTAACAACTCGGCTTCCTGCGTGGTGAAAAACCTTTCATTGTGTTATGATGTATTCTGTTTCCTTCTTTGTTATACCATTAGCCTTATTATGACGATGACGACGCGACCATACGCTAACATATTTGACAATGCAAGCAGTACGTATTTGACTTCACTAGGATTCGATCTTATGGCCATTTGCACGCACTCCAGCGTTTTAGCACGAGCCGAGTGTTTCTCTTGGAGTATAAATGTTATTTATTTGTGATAGGACGTTAGTAATACACTTTATTGGTCCAGAAGTGTGCAGTAGGGACGTGGGCCTCGTGATTTTACCAGGCTGTGCTATTGTACCTTTCGCAAGACAGATTATGTCATGAACTGTCACACGCAGCTGTAGTTACATAATTTTCTTATCCATGACATGACTGTTGGTCCGAACCATCGGAAGTGCCGGCACAGTACGTCATGTGACGTCATTTCTTTGCAGAGCATTGAAACAGTAACTCCGTTGCACCGAGGGCGTGTGGGTGTAATATTTATCAGCACGTGATCTTGTGCCTCACGTGGCGGGTAGTTAGGATGCTGAGCCCGCGCTGTGATCGATATGACGTGACTGGACTTGATTGCACTCTCCCTGTTTCTTTACCACGTCACACAAATTTATATTCCCATTTCTTGTCGTAAGAGAAGTGAGCCAATATGGGTTCACGGAATTAAGTTCGACATTTTAAAATATGACACGCTAATCCGATTCTTAATCCACATGATTTTAGTCAAGAGACTAAAATAAACGGATGCTTTTGCAGATACCGGTCTACGTACATGCAGTTCATATTTGAAACTTCCTGACAGTTTTCTATTGTATCTGTGTTAGAGTGTAGTAATGTGTGAACAGATTTACGCACGACCGAAACTATTCAACGTTTAACGATATACGGGTACCATGATAGAACCCTAAACGCTGCATATAGTATAATGAAACCCATCAGGTTCATACTTTATTGGGTTTCCAGGGGGACGAATCACGGCGTAGACCACATGGCCTCTAAAAATAACTCTTTTGGCACCGGAGAAGGTAGCCAAGTTCAGTACAAAACTTGAAGTTGGAATACGAAGTTCTTGGCCAGAGTATGACTATTTTGTATTCGAATCCTTTTCTATTTGAGAAGTGACTCGCGTGTAAGACACTTTACGCGTGTTTTTACCTAAAGTGTATATGCATGCACTGTAGCTTGGTGTGTATTTTTTTTATTAAACATTAACGTATAGTGGAAGCGACTTTGATCAGTGAAATGGGGAACTGGATTCCCTTCTCTGAATAGGTACTGGATTTGAATCTGATAGATGAAGGTTTAGCTTCAGGAGATTTATTAAAGTTCTTACAACATATAAGTTCGTTTCCTTAATACCCATGCATAATTTGTTTTGCGTCACCAAGATTTTAGTGTCCTTGATTGGAGGTAGCATAAACATATTGAATGTAGGAGGATGTGATCCTCATGAGATTAATCTCCAGGGAACTTTAGAAAAACTGTATGGATAGTTGAATTTGCTTCCGAAGGTAAGATGTTACGCCTCAGAAGTTCTGTAATTGAGTTACGAGTCTGTATCGAGGAGTCAAATACAAACTGATTTCATTTCTGTGTATATGACGTAAACACTTCGGTTGATAGCGTACGTTCTATACAGCCAGCGGGGTTGCTATGGCTACGATCTGACAGTGTTGAGTAGAACAGAAGAATGACACTCCATGTTTATTGATCGTATTCTGACTACGGGGTCGTTCTAGTACTCGCAGTAGTGAGAAATGTGACCTACTTTGCTAAGGTCTGGTGATAATGAAAACAGGATGATACAGAGATGATCGAGGTTGCTGTTCTTTCGTACATACCTGTAAATTTTCTTCGTGTGGGTAATGTTTCACATGTATGTACGAGGCGGCTGGAACGGTGTATGACCATGATGCATTTCCGTCAAAAACGAAATTTCTTTGTGAACTTTAACGTACCGTAGGAGATAGTTTGAAGACGTCGCCTGTGGCTTTAGTTTTTTATGTTCTTTGACGGGACTTCGTCACATTCATGCATTAATGGAGCGATGAGGTGAAGATAATGGTTACACGTTATCCTTTGCTGTAACTGTTGTATCCTCGTCTGCTGTTTTTAATATGTTTGTGTGGTGTTTTGTTGTGTTACCTCATATTCCCTCAACCACAGTCTTGTTGCTGGGCGCCATGGATTGCCATCACTCTTCTTAGAAAAGGTGCAACTCAGCACATAGATGAGGTGCCTGTTAAGTGCCTAGCATTTGGCCTAGGGACCGAGAGGATCCGAATGGCTGTTGATTCGGTACCTAGCCTAGCTCAGCGGCTTATCAGAACCGTCTCGCTCTCCCGCTCACGGGTGGCAGTTGCGAGTGCAAAATAGGGAGCTTAGCGATGTCATCATGTGTTTGTTTTTAGAACATGGACTCCAGGCTTGCCATGACAGCTAGGTAGTTAATGGATACATTGAAGTCTGAATCTTAACGATGGCGCCACTAGTCCAGGTTTCACCTGCTGTACGGTCGGTGACGGTGGTTAATACGCATTCTTATTCCGCCAACGCAGAAACTTTGGTCTACCGCTGTTAGTTGGCTGTCTTGTTAGCTTTCCTACGATTGACCAAGACGTCGCGTTGCTGAGGGTCTGCAGACTAAATCTGACGGTTTTTAACAGTTTTTTTTTACCGTTAGTTGTCAGCTGACCAAATTAAGTTCTAGGTTTGGACACGCATTGAAAAGGACGAGAGTCCCTCCGTCTCCTTCGGAGCGTGTGCAAAGTATTTCACTTGTTGCATGAAACCCTTTTCTCGTGTCTCCCTTGCATCCGGCAGAAAGAGAATCTGGTTACATATCGAGATACAGCAACATGGACTTTTAAAAGCTACCACACCGTTAGGAGACCAAGATGTTACGGCTAAAAGGCGTGCATAAAAAAAAAAGAAGAGCTGCTTCATATTCTCACTCGTTAACGAAATGTACCTCTGTTCTGATGTGTTCCAGACCGGCTGTGAAACATTAGGCGGTTACAGCTCTTGCAAAAGGAACGAAAGACTCAAGATGTTGAACTCGTGTGTTTTGGAAGACCGTGCATGCCTGCGTGTGACGTGACGTGTTTTTCCTGTATAGTGTGACGCTGAAAATGGAGGCAGCATGTTTCTCCGATATGTCCGAAACGCAGCCCACTTCAGCACGGCGCAAAAATCTCAGAATCGGGTTACTATTAGTACTGAATCACAATGAAAGCTTAAAATCAGTAAATTTAATTAATATAAGCCATATTATAACTAGCCACAAATTGTGGCTAGTTATAATATGGCTTTCTTATTTAGAAGGAATCGAGGAGAAAGGGTATTTGTCTGCTAGGAATTTCTGCGCCACACAATGTACAACACTAAGCTTAGTATCAGGAAAGTGTAAAAAACCCATGACAGAAAAAATTTAACTCACCGGCAGCAATTCTAGGTCACTAAACTGCCCCCCCCCCCTTCCCAACACAAAAGTGCACATTGCACTACGCAGACTTATTGGCACCCGCACAGTACTGCAGATATTTTAAAATGATACACATTTACGGAGAAAATACTTCCGCACACAACTTATTCATTTTGTACATGATTATGTATACGAATATGTTAAAACGGACAAGAAACATTTCGTGCCCACCAAGAAAGCAGTTTTCAAGGGAGAGTTCGGCACAAAACGGATCATGTCGATTATGAATGCTTTCGCCGTAACACCTGCACTGGATGCTGGAATCCGAAGAGTTTCATAATGAGTGAAAAAGTGATGCTAAACGCGTCATTTTAATCAGGGTTGTTCACGTAATGTAGGGTCTGACTGAAGTTGCCGAAGTAGAGACTTCAGGCTTCCAGTGCAGTGTGGTATGCGATAAAGGATCCACAGCCTGCCCGGCGTTCTTCTTGGACTGAAATAACTATTGTAGAGTGTGTGTACTCGTCTAACACAACTGTATTTATTGGTAGAATATAAAGTGTTTTATACATTAGGTACAACTACGTGTTTCGGCGCTTGATAATGGCCATCTTCAGGTTGTACATGAAATACTTATTAAGCAGATATACAAAAAAAAATGGGCTTTTTATATGGGGTAGGGAACAGGTAAAGTGGGCACAAGATCTCGTATCTGTCAGAAAGGCTGGGCGGTGTGGGTTACGTGAGGGGTCCTTGTTGTTACCAAGGTATGTCTAAGGTTATTATAGTTAAATCTATGGTAGGTGTCATATTATGTCTATGTGTGCTGTGTAATTACACTGAATTATAACATGTATAATGTACAATATGTAGCATGTAGTTGTACCTTTTGTAGAAAATACTTTATATTCTACCAATAAATATAGTTGTGTTAGACGAGTACACACACTCTACATTAGTTATTTCATAGAACACAACGGGGATGACGAACCTCATGATTACTTCTTCGGCTGCTTGGCCCTTGAAGGTGGTACTAATAGGCTGTCCCGAAACGTGGGTAAACAACTACCAACATTCGTTGCATAACATCCCAAAATTAAGAAGGCCTTGCTGATATTGGTTATATATATATTCGCAGATTCGACAGCACGTCTTCAGAAATTTGTGAGTTGGAGGCATAGCTCATTTTCTGTCCCCCCCCCCCCCCCCCC
>Ga0131853_10001446_pt1 | contig 42393 bp, 28 predicted proteins | sample TergutLab28metaG_FD_92764 | JGI IMG/M metagenome (GOLD analysis project Ga0131853, IMG submission 92764) | Labiotermes labralis P1 segment gut microbial communities from Petit-Saut dam, French Guiana - Lab288 P1 (version 2) (version 2) | ecosystem: Host-associated > Arthropoda: Insects >...
ACCCTTTTTGGCGAACTCGTATATCCTGCTCATCCATTTTATTCATAACATAAAAGCAAACCAGCGATAATAGGAGGAATTATAATGAAAGCATTACCGCCAGGATGGAAAGACAACCAACATGCCGCATCTGCCGGTCTTCCGCTTGCTACACAGCTTTTCCCGGTAGGGGGCATGCTAGAGAAGGATTTGCGCGGCACCCTAAAGCAAGTGAAAAAAGCCGGGTACGATGCAGTAGAGTTCTTTGGCGGACTGAAGTATGAAGCTCATGAAGTACGCTATGCATTGCAAGAGGCCGGGCTTCAGATTGCTGGATGGCATACACCATGGGATTACCTGACGCCAGAGTTAATCCACACTACGATTACCTACAATAAGGTGCTGGGCAACCAGTTTATAATCGTGCCATGGCGGCCCGACGAAGTACTGTTTACCCATGCAGGCTGCCTGCAATTTGCCCAAGAACTGACATGGGTTTCAGATATATTGGGCCAATATGGTATGGTCACGGGATATCATAATCATGGCACAGAGTTCCGCCCTACCGATGATACGAAGGAGCTTCCATGGGATATCATAGCGCAGAACACCCCGTCCAATGTCATCTTGCAGCATGATATAGGAAACGGATTAAGCGGCGGTGGCGATATGATGGGATTACTTAAAAAATATCCCGGCCGCGCGGGTACTGTTCATGTAAAGCCTTTCGCGTCAAAAGGGGAAAGCACCTTTTTTGATGACCTCAATTGTGTGATAAATTGGGACGAATATTTCGGAATCTGCCGAAAAGAAGCAGGTGTCCGCTGGTATATCATAGAGTATGCTGATAATAAGCGCTTCCCGGATGATGCTATGGGTGCCTTGGCTGCATCGGCCAAGTGGTTTAGGCAGTCTACAGGGCAGTAGCTAAAAGGCGGGATAACCATGAAATCATTAATACTTGAGCAAGACACAATAAACAGGGATATGATATGCCAAGCATTAAAGCAATATCTTTGTGGCAAGCCGTTATCAAAGGTCTTGATTGTTCCGCCAGACAGTACACGTTCTCATTCAGGTGCAGGGCTTATCACATCATTGCTTTACAACTTGCTTGCATCCAAAGGTGCTGCTGTGCGAATATTGCCTGCATTGGGTACGCATTCGCCTATGACCCCTGCTCAGCTTGCAGCTTTTTTTGGTAATATCCCTACAGAATGTTTTTTGACACATGACTGGCGAAATGGGGTTACGCTTGCCGGGGAAATACCGGCTTTGGTTGTGCAAGATATTTCCGAAGGGCAGATGGAAGAACCAATCCCTGTGGAAATTTCAAACGCGCTTTTGGACCCAACATATGATCTAATTTTATCTGTTGGGCAAGTTGTTCCCCATGAAGTTGCTGGTATGGCTAATTATTCCAAAAATATCCTTATAGGGTGCGGGGGTAGCCGGTTTATAAGCTGTTCGCATTTTTTGGGGGCCTGTAATGGTATCGAGCGTGTCTTGGGGGTTGTAGATACCCCTGTACGAAAATTGTTTGACTATGCCGAAGAACATTTTTTAAGCAAGCTGCCACTTGAATATATTCTTACCGTTACAGATACAATTGACGATAAAACCAACATAATTGGGCTATATATTGGTGGTGGGCGTTCCAGTTTCCAACAAGCCTGTGCTTTAAGCCAAAAGCGTAATATTACTTATGTAGACAAGCCAATTAATACATGCGTTGTTTGGTTAAACGGGGATGTGTTCCATTCTACATGGTTAGGAAACAAAGCTATATACCGGACGCGCAAAGCGCTGGCAGATGGCGGGCGATTGATTATATTAGCGCCGGGGGTAAGGAGATTTGGCGAAGACGTGGAAATTGACCGGCTAATACGTAAATATGGCTATACCGGGCATGAGCGTATGCTTTCGCTGTGTAAGATAGAAAAAGACTTGCAGAATAATATGTCTGCGGCTGCCCATTTGATGCATGGGTCTTCGGATGGCCGGTTTGAGATAACTTATGCCGCGCCTTTGCTAGGGCGCGAGGCCGTAGAGAGTGTTGGATACAGATATGAAGAATTTACAGAACTTATAAACCGGTACAATCCTCAAGCTTTGCTGCCGGGCTGTAATAATCTGCCTTGTGGCGATGAGGTATATTTTGTTCAAAACCCAGCTGTTGGGTTGTGGGACCATATATAATCATTTTGGACACTTAGCTACATCTTTTATACAATTCATAAGGTGTAGCTAAGCGCCCTAATTTACATATCCGTACGTGTTACGTAACAATAGCGGCACGTTTTTCTATTGCGTCCCATCCGGCTTGGCTTATAAAGCGGTTTATGTAAGTGGCCTTATCTGTGCCATAGTCAAGGAAATAGGCGTGTTCGTACATATCTAGCACTATTATCGGGAATGCAGTGACGATATTTCCTAATTTATGGGTATCTAACAGTATATTGCGGCAGGTTTTGGTGCGTTGTTCATACACAAATATACACCAGCCCCTAGCGGATGTTGCGCAGGCTATAAAATCCTCCTTCCACTTATCGTACCCTCCAAAGTATTTATCCATTAGTGTTTGTGTTCTTGGGCCGGGGGTACCCTCTTCGTTTCCTAGGTTTTGAAAATAAAGCTCGTGTAGTATTACGCCATTGATGGCATAGGTTTCACCGCATTTCCAGCCCCGATAGTGGCTGGCTGTGGCGTTTGCTGTGTTATACTGTGGGTCTGTGGCCAGTTTTTGAGTGATTTCATTTGTTTTGCTTACATACCCGTGATATAAGGTGATGTGGTCATCAAACTGCTTTTGTGTGACAATGCCCGTTTTGTGGACAAAGGGCATGGCGTTGATTTCCATTGGCATTCTCCTTTGCGATATTTGTAATATACTTTTAGCATTATATGCGGTTTTTTTCGCGTTGTGCGCGTACATATTTGTTATAATTTTGGCAGGCTTTAATTATATGAAGTAAGGGGTTGTGTTATGCAATATAGCTTAAACAGTAGAGTCAGTGACCTGTATAGTCATCCGACAGGGCGCGACATAGTAGATAAACTTCTGATGCAATCAAGTATGCCTGACTGGCCTCAGGAGAAAATCAGCGAACTTCGCCTCAAATCCATAAAGCGCCTTACCGGAAGGACACCGGACGCGAGTTTTTACAACGCATTGTTTGATTTGCTAAACTCTGAACCTGATGCCCCAAGCAGTGAAGTCACAACTTCCGGCCACGCATGGTGGAAAGAGGCGGTCTTTTACCAGGTTTACCCGCGCGATTTTTCCTCAGAAGGCTTAAGAGGGATTATTAACAAGCTGGATTACATACGTGAACTTGGGGCAGGCGCCGTGATACTGGGGCCTGTATGCGATTCTTCTGGTAATTCCGGTGCATGCGCTATTCGTGATTTTAGTAAAATCTTACCAGAGTTAGGCACCATGCGTGATATGAGTGCCCTGATTGCGGGCCTGCATAAGCGCGGTATGAAACTGGTAATGGACTTGGCAGTTAACCATACATCTGACGAACATCCTTGGTTCCAAGATGCCTTACATAATGAAAAATCGCCATATAGAGACTTTTATTTTTTCAGGAAAGGGCGCGGAAATATGCCGCCCAATAACTGGACATCGCTTAACGGTGGCCCGGCATGGAGTTATTACCCGCAGCAGGATATATGGGTACTGCATCTGTTTTCTAAGAAACAGCCGGATTTAAACTGGGAATCACCAATGCTTAGGAATGAGATGCATAAAATAGTACGCTGGTGGCTATCCAGAGGCGTAGACGGGTTTAGGCTTAATGCAATCAATTGTATATCAAAATATGCTGGCCTGCCTGACGGGGATGAACTCATGGGCGAACTAATGAAATGTACCGGCGCAGAGCGGTATTTTTACGGGCCAAGGCATCATGAGTACTTGCGAGAGTTAAGGCGCGAGGTTTTCATGCCATATAATGCGTTTTTGGCAGGGGAAGCACTTGGAATCGGCCCTATGGCTGGGCGGCTCTTAACTGATGCATACCGCGAAGAACTTGACCTTATTTTCAGTTCTGGCCATTTGGAAACGCCAGACATGACTGAAATTGACGATTATCAATATGACTTTACGTATCTCAAAGACTTTTATAGGACGCATCTAAACGCAGATAGCGGGCATGGCTGGCATGCGTTGTCTTATTATAACCATGACAATTTGCGTATGCTTAGTAAAATTGACCCGCTTGGCGAATACGCGGAGCCGCTTGCGAAGCTGCTTGCAGTCTTGCAGTTTACGCTAAGGGGGACGCCTTTTGTGTACCAAGGGGACGAAATAGGCGCGCGTAATGAAGATATAGAAAATACCCGTGTCATTATGGGATGGGATGAGGTGGCCCGGCAGCAAGAAGTAAAGGAGTCGGTATGGAGGTTTTACCAGAAAATAATCGCGTGGCGGAAAAAAATACCTGCGTGTGTATACGGTGCGCTAGAGTTTATGGAGACCGAGGATGCGAGGATTTTTTGTTTTTGCCGTATCCATGAAGAAGGGAATATTTTTGTTGAGGTTAATTTGAGTCCGGAAATTGCTATAAGCGCTAACCCGGAAGGGGCGATGTTTGTGCTTGGGAACTATCGGAATCTGGTCAGTGATATGCAGGCATATGAAGCACGGGTTTATGTGTATTAGGAGTATTATGCCGTGTAAATAGGCTATACAATCGCTGTAATTGCTATGCGCCATTAAGCATACGCCCATCGTTTATGAAGCGGACGATGGGCGTTTTTGTTGTTATCTATAATGCAAACTTGACAGCGTAAAGATTCTACTTTACAATCTTGACAATGTAAAGATTGGGGGCATATATGAGCAACAAACCATACCACCACGGAGACCTGTACGCGGTTATGATTGAAAAAGGGATTGAACTTATTAACGAACATGGTTCAAAAACCCTTTCGCTAAGAAAGTTAGCTGCGGCTTGCGGAGTCAGCCACGCGGCACCTTATAGCCATTTTGCTAACAAGGAAGAGCTGCTTTCTGCCATCGAAAGTCATATCACAGAACAATTTGCCGCTGTGCTGAAAGACTCGGTTAAAGAAGCAGGTGAAACGCCCGAAGGGCTTTTTCGTATGTGTTGTGCATATGTATTATTTTTTGCGCGAAATCCTGAATATTTCCGCTTTATCTTCTCGCGCTCGGATATTTCTGTCGGCGATGGTCATGAGTATGAACCCTATGATTTCTATACGCTGTTTATGCAGAAATTGTTTGACAATATAAATTATCCGCAGGAACGGCGGCTTAAAACTGTAATTGCCCAATGGGCAATGATTCATGGACTGGCGGCTATTGCAGCTATGACAGTTCCCGAACAACTTGATTTATGGGAAGAAAGAGTGCCGGACATGTTATCAAATAACTACTTGATATTATTTAATGAGGGGTTTACTTTATGATTAATTTATTCAAGCATAACAAAATGTTTCGTGTGTATATGACATACCAATTTTTCTCATCTATTGGCAGTGCAATGTTTTCGATGTTTGTATTGCTATCAGTACATCTTATCTATCATAACCCGATATATACGGGCATTGCAGGCTTTTTGATGGCGGCACCAATTATATTTTCGTTTGCGGTAGGGCCTATTGTGGATAGGCGTAACAAGGTAGCTATTATGCGGATTACAACGTTTTTAGAGTTTTTGGTGTTGGCGCTTTTAGCTTTTACTCCGCTTCAAGAGTATCTTGGTATTTTATTTATGTTTGCCGTTATATTTATTTATAACATAGCCGCTCTTTTCGAGTCACCTGCGGGTACAGCCTTGTTGCCGCAAATTGTTGAAGAAGAACAGATAATGACAGCAAATTCGCTTATAAATATTGTGGCCATGATAGGCGGGCTTATCATTGGCGCTGTACTGTTCACATCTCTTGCCGGTGAGATTAACTTTAGTTTTCTTTACGGGTTTTCGGCGGTTTTTTTAGCTCTTACATTTCTTTTTTCATTATTCTTGAGAAACACCACCGCAAAGGAAAGTGCAGATGGATCATCTGTAAGCTATTTGCATGATTTGAAAGAAGGCGCAAAGTTCATCAAGCGCACTGTTTTATTGTACACAATCCTTGCGGTGGTGGTTATGGGCTTTGTGGGGGAAATTACTTATGTAAATAGGCCAATGTTTCTTGAGTATCATGCCGGTGCACAAGGCTATATACTTTTTGTTTTAGCTGGCTTGATTGGCGGAATCGTGGCTTCTTACTTTGTGGGTGTGTTGGGCAATAAGTTTAAGCTTGGGAAGCTTATTTTTATATTGTTTGTGCTTGCCGGTGTAGTGCGTGTCGCGTTTGCGCTTCTTGTGCCGGTCCACATAATAGGTGGGCTTATAGCTATGGCTATTTTTTCTGCCCTAGGCAATGTAGTGTTTATAATTTTTTCATCTATGAACCAAAAAATCCCGCCTAATAGCATGGTGGGGCGCGTGGATACAATCGACTCAACGTTTAGAGCCATATTTATTACTCTTGGGGCTTTGATGGGGGGCTTTTTAGGAAGTGTTGTGCCGGATGTGGGGCATGTTTTTATCTATCAAGGTGTTAGTTATGTAGCGATTGCGGTGATTATGATACTTGTACAAAATATCCGCAATCTTCCTAAGATGAATGAAATAATAAAAGAAGATGAGTAAGAATAGGACCATTGCCATTAATCTGAAACGGGAGCCCGGCAAATACCATATTTATCTGTTACTAATCCGAATAACTTGCACCTGAAAGGACTTTCCATAAAATGTTCAGGTGCCTCAAGTCTTCTAAACAATTACCTATGTTTATGGGCTTTACCTTCTTTTATCGCGTTTTTTCTCATCGGTATTAGCAGTTTAATACATTCAATCGTTTTAGCATTGGGATTAATAAAATGAAGCCTGCCGCAAACATTATTAAATTCTTTACCGAAAATCATCATACGTTCTCCGCGGCAGGTATTACATTTTGTGCAGTATTCTACATTCTCCCAAATTATTTCCTTAAACTCTTCGAGCAATGAATCATCATATTCACCGATAAAGGCTCTCACACGCCAAGAGCCATCTTCTAAATTATGATAAGAACCACACAAGTTTATAACGCACACATTATGCGCTTTATAGGCAATTTTCCATGAATTCGCTGCAGACCATTGGGGACTCATTTTATATTCTCGCAACCAAGCAATAAAATCCACTCCATTTCTTAATGTGCCGCCACTAAGTACATCGCGCATAACATCCTCTATTTTAGGTTTGTTTCTTATTGTCTCTAGCATTGTTTACTTGCCTCCCGGATAGAAAGCGCAATCCGCTTCTTTGCCATATCTACCGATAACACCTTTACTGTAACCACTTCGCCTACCTGTACGGCCTCCAGTGGGTGCTTAATAAAGCGGTCGCATATTTGTGATATGTGTACCAGTCCGTCTTGGTGTACGCCAATATCCACGAACGCGCCAAAGTCTATAACATTACGTACTGTACCTTGAAGTATCATGCCTTCGGTTAAGTCCTTCATATCCAGCACGTCGCTCCTTAGCAGGGTAGGGGGCAGGTCTTCCCTCGGGTCACGGCCGGGCTTTTCCAGCTCTTTTATGATATCTTGCAGAGTGGGTACGCCTACGGATAGCTTTGCCGCTATTTCTTCGATTACGCCTTTGTCGGGCGTTTTTTTTGTGCTGTCGCTTGCTTGGGTTAGTGCTGCTAGTCCTTGTTTCTTTGGCTTGGGGCGGCTGGCTTCGCTGTTTGTATAGGAGAGATATGCTTTTGCTACTTCATATGATTCTGGGTGTACGCCTGTATTATCCAGCGGGTCGTCACTGCCGGGTATACGCATGAAGCCCGCGCACTGCTCGAAAGCTTTTGGGCCTAGACTTTTAACTTTAAGCAGCTCTTTCCTGCTTGTGAATTTTCCTTTTTCTTCGCGATAGGCCAAGATGTTTTTGGCCACACTTCCACTTACGCCTGCTACATATGACAATAGGCTAGGGGAGGCTGTGTTTAAATCGACCCCTACGGTGTTAACACAGTCTTCTACCACGCCTGCCAATGTTTCGCTTAGGCGCTTTTGATTCATATCGTGCTGATATTGGCCCACGCCCATGCTTTTAGGGTCGATTTTAACCAGTTCGGCCAGTGGGTCTTGCAAGCGGCGGCCTATAGAGGCGGCAGAGCGAAGAGAAACATCATATTCGGGGAATTCATCCGCGGCCAGTTTGGATGCGGAGTAAACAGATGCGCCTGCTTCGTTGACTATCGTGTACTGGGCTTTGCTGCCTGTTTCCTTTAGCATTTCAGCTACAACTTGCTCTGTTTCTCTGGAGGCGGTGCCATTGCCAATGGCTATTAGGTTTGCGTTGTGGCGTGTAATCATTTGAGTCATGGTTCTTTTAGCGCCGGATGTCTCATTGCCTATCGTGCAGTACACTACGCCGGTGTCCAATACTTTTCCGGTTTCATCTACTACGGCTAGCTTACAGCCTGTGCGGAAGCCGGGGTCTATAGCCAAAACAACCCTGTCCTTTACCGGGGGCTGCATTAGTAGCTGGCGTAGGTTTTCGCCAAAGACTTTGATTGCGCCTTCTTCTGCTACCTCTGTAAGGGCAGACCTTATTTCCCGCTCTATGGCTGGGGCTGTTAAGCGCTTGTAGCTGTCAGCCAGCGCAGCTTCCATTAGGGGTAGGGTGTGGGGGTTGTCTTTTATGAATTGACGTTTTAACACCGCCAATATTTTTTCTATTGGGGTTTCTATCGTTACTTTAAGTACTTCTTCGTTTTCCCCACGATTAATGGCCAGTACGCGGTGGCCGGCCATTTTTTTAATCGGCTCGGAGAATTCGTAGTACATTTCGTATACGCCTGTCTTTTTATCGTTTTCTTTTGGGGCTTTTTTTGACTGGGCGGTGGTTATGAAACCCTCCGTTTGGGTTAAATTGCGGACAGTTGTACGACAGAGCGGGTTATCGGATATTTTTTCGGCAATTATATCGCTTGCGCCTGCCAATGCGGCGGCGATATCTGGTACATCTTTGGATTCGTCTACAAATTGGGCGGCAACGGTTTCTATATCTGTAGTTAGGTCTTGCTCCCATATAATTTCGGCCAGTGGGCCCAGGCCTCTTTCTTCTGCTATGGTTGCGCGTGTACGGCGCTTGGGGCGGTATGGGCGGTATATGTCATCTACTTCGGTTAGGGTTAATGCGGCGGTTAGCTGGGCTGTTAGTTCCGGGGTTAGGTGGCCATGTTCTTCTAGGCTTTGGATTACCTGCTCTTTCCGTTCGGCTAAGTTGCGCAGGTAGCGTAAGCGGTCGTATAGTTCGCGCAGTTGCTGGTCGTCCATCGAACCTGTCATTTCCTTACGGTAACGGGCTATGAATGGGATGGTATTGTCGTCATCTATTAGTTTGACGGTGTTTTCTACTTGCCATGGGGCTAGTGAGAATTCAGTTGCTAGGGCTGCTTGGATGTTCATATTGGCTCCTTTAGTTGCAAATTTGCTCGCAAATGCTATTATAGCGGAAAAATTACGTAATACCAAGGACAAGGAGCGTTTATGTACACACAATCTATTATTGAATCTACCATCGTTAAAACCCCCGGCGAACCCGAATTCCACCAAGCCTTGACAGAGGTGCTGTCTTCGCTGGCCCCAATCATTGATAATGACCCTATTTACAAGGAATCTGGCATACTGGATATGTTGATTGCCCCAGAGCGTATTATCCAGTTTCGTATCCCATGGCAAGATGATACGGGCCGCATATGTGTAAATACCGGCTGGCGCGTACAGTATAATAGCGCCCTAGGCCCATATAAAGGCGGTATCCGCTTTCACCCCAGTGTCAACCAAAGTATACTAAAATTCTTGGGTTTCGAGCAGACATTCAAAAATGCCCTGACCGGCCTGCCGATAGGCGGCGGCAAAGGTGGGGCGGACTTTGACCCAAAAGGCCGTTCTGACGCGGAAATAATGCGTTTTTGCCAAAGCCTGATGACGGAGCTCTACAAATATATAGGCGCGGATGAGGATGTCCCTGCCGGGGATATTGGCGTTGGCGCAAGAGAAGTTGGTTATATGTACGGCCAGTATAAGCGTATAACCGGGCTGGTAGAAGGGGTGTTTACAGGCAAGGGGTTAAGCTACGGTGGCTCACTTGGGCGTACACAGGCTACTGGTTACGGTTTGCTATATCTCTTGGATGAAATGTTGACTCACGCCGGTAACTGGCTAGACAAGGGTAGCGGCAAGTATGGCAAGCTTGTTTCTATTTCCGGCTCTGGCAATGTAGCCATTTATGCTGCGGAGAAAGCCATTCAAATGGGTTGCGTAGTTGCGTGCATGAGCGACTCCGGCGGTTATATAAATGATCCGGCCCCTGATGGAATTGACTTAAACGTTATTAAAGAAATCAAGCTTAAAAGGCGTGGTAGGATAAAAGATTATCTGCAATACCGTCCCGGTGCATTCTACAACGAAGGCGGACGCATTTGGCAGCACCCTTGCGAAATAGCTCTGCCCTGTGCTACCCAAAATGAATTAACAGCGGACGATGCAAAATCCTTAATCCATTACGGTTGCCAAGCCGTAGCTGAAGGTGCAAACATGCCTTGCACCAACGAGGCCATAAAAATATTGCAAGCAAACAACGTGTTATATGCTCCCGGCAAGGCCGCAAATGCAGGTGGCGTAGCCGTTAGCGCACTGGAAATGAGCCAAAATAGCCAACGTCAAAGATGGACTTTTGAAGAAGTTGATGCCAAGCTAAAATCCATTATGTCAAATATATTCTCTCAAATGAGCCAAGCTGCTGAAGAACATGGTATGAAAGGCAACTATGTAGCCGGGGCCAATATAGCCGGTTTTAAGAGGGTCGCTGAAGCCATGCTGGCCCATGGGGCGGTGTAATATTCATGTACAATATCTTATCCACCCAAAACCAAGCAAAGCGCGCCCGTCTAACCACCCCCCATGGCATAATCGAAACCCCGGTATTTATGAATGTAGCCACAATAGCCGCGATAAAAGGTGCCGTTTCCGCAGACGACTTAAAGATGGCAGGCTGCCAAGTAGCCTTATGTAATACCTATCACCTTCACTTGCGCCCCGGCGAGGGTATTGTGCGTGAACTGGGTGGCCTTGGCTCATTTATGGCGTGGGACGGCCCAACGTTGACAGATTCCGGTGGCTTTCAGGTATTTTCTTTAGGTGCGCTCCGTAAGATTAAAGAGGAAGGCGTGTACTTCTCTTCCCATATAGACGGGCGTAAAATCTTTATGGGGCCGGAAGAAAGCATGAATATCCAATCTTCATTAGGCGCGACTATCGCCATGGCCTTTGACGAATGCGCCCCACATACAGTGGACAGGAACTATATGCAAGACTCTGTTAACCGCACAACCCGCTGGTTAAGCCGCTCTACAGAGCAAATAGCACACCTAAACACGCTGCCAGAAACCATTAACCCCAAGCAAATGTTGTTTGGAATAAACCAAGGCGGAGTTTACGAAGATATCCGAATAGAACATGCCAAGCGCATCACAGATATGAACCTCACGGGCTATGCAATAGGCGGGCTGGCGGTAGGTGAGACTCATAGTGAAATGTATCGTATATTAGATTGTGTAGTACCCCATCTTCCTCGCGATAAGCCAACTTATCTGATGGGTGTTGGCACACCTGAAAATATATTAGAAGCCGTGGCTCGCGGCATAGACTTTTTCGACTGTGTACTACCGGCACGCAATGGCCGTCATGGCCAAGTGTTTACCAGTCAAGGCAAGCTGAACATGAACAACGCCTGCCACGAACGGGACGAATCACCCATAGACACGGCATGCAGCTGCCCAACATGTAAGCGCTTTAGCCGTGCGTATATACGGCATCTTTTTAAAGCAAAGGAAATGCTGGCAATGCGGCTGTGTGTACTTCATAATCTTTATTTTTACAATCAATTGATGGCGGATATCCGCCGGGCTATAGATGAGGGCCGCTTCGAAGCATTTAAGGCCGAAAGCCTATTAAAATTCAAATTATAAACCGTACGACACTTGTAGAACGCTTTCGCCATTAGTATCAAAACCCAAATTTGCGCCTCTATTAAAAAGCGCATATAATGTATCTGCGGCTTAATCCGCTTCAAAAATATATTCTAAGGAGAAAAAGAATGATTGACGGACTTCTATCAAACATATCAGGGTGGCTGTCAGCCCTAACAGGCGACCCTTCGGGCATAATTGGGACACCGGGCGTCCAAGCGCCCCCGCCTACAGTTACAGACGTGGCAAATGGAGCCGCTAACCTAGTGCCACCACCTACAGGGGCAGAAGGCGGCGGCGGTTTATGGATTATGGTTGTATATGCGGCTGTTTTCATAATAGCCATTTACTTCCTAATGATTCGTGGCCCAAGACAGCGCGAGAAAAAAGCAAAAGAAATGCAGTCAAACCTTAGGGCAGGAGACAATGTAGTTGTTACCGGCGGGATGTTTGGCCGTATTTCCGATGTAGGCGAAGACTGCTTTGTTGTTGAGTTCGGTACAAACCGGGGCATTCGTATTCCGGTACTAAAATCAGATGTGCTGGGGGTAAGGGAGCCAAAGCTAACCCCACCGCCCAAGCAAGATGTAGCAGACTAATCAAAACCTGTAATGAGGTGATTGTGTTGCTTATATGATTTTTTAGGCAGCGCGAAACACCTTGAATCCTGAAAGGGGGATGACCATGCACGTATTGGTAATTGCATTAGTAGTAGTAGGCATAATAGCCATTTTCCTTGAGCTGCTTATGCCTGGTTGGGACTCCTATGTAGGAGTATTTGTTGGTATCGTTGCTTTTGCCGCAGCAGCTGCCATTGCAGTAATCGCACTAGACGGCGCAATATTCTTTGTTGGCGCGATTCTGGCGTTGCTTGTAGTTGGCGGGTATGGCATGTACTTCTTTATAAAGAGGCGCCAACTCCATGGTGGGATGATACTTACAGACGTGGATGACGCGCCACAGGTAGATGTGAGCGGCTTTTTAGGTAAAGAAGGAAAAGCTGTAACATTGCTTAGGCCTGTAGGTGATGTAGATTTTAACGGCGTGCGTATGCAAGCCAGTTCTGACGGCCCGTTTATCGAAAAAGGTACAAAGGTACGCGTAACAGAAGCGCAGGCTAACAGAATTATCGTAAGCGTGGTAGAAGGTAATTAATATGATTAGGAGGAAAAAATGAACGGTTTATTTTTAGGCACCACCATCGACATAGGCGGTTTTTGGACTACCCAAATGACCGCAATCGCGCTTGGCGTAGTAGGTTTTCTGATTTTTATAGCTATCTTTTTAAGATTTGTGCCTGTACCGCTATGGCTGTCTGCCAAATTTTCTGGCGCGAAGGTTGGTATTGGTGCTCTTGTGGGTATGCGTTTGAGACGCGTTAGCCCCGAAAAAATCGTGCGCCCGCTAATCAAAGTAACCAAGGCTAATATCCCTGTGCCGGTTGGCCAGCTTGAAGCTCATCACTTAGCGGGTGGCCGTGTTGACGCGGTAGTAAACGCTCTAATAGCCGCTAATCGCGCTAACTTAGATTTACCATTCGAGCAAGCCGCCGCAATAGACCTTGCGGGCCGTGATGTATTTGAGGCTGTTCGCATGAGTGTTAACCCAAAAGTTATAGAAACCCCCATGATTTCCGCAATGGCTATTAACGGTATAGAGATTAAAGCCGTGGCCCGTGTAACTGTGCGTACCAATATCCAACGCTTAGTTGGCGGTGCGGGTGAATCTACAATTATTGCCCGCGTAGGTGAAGGTATTGTTACAACAGTAGGCTCTGCCCAAACCCATAGGGAAGTGTTAGAAAACCCCGACAGGATATCAAAAACTGTACTGGCAAAAGGCCTAGACGCAGGAACAGCCTACGAAATCCTTTCGATAGATATCGCCGATGTGGATGTAGGGCGTAACATAGGCGCGCAACTGCAAATAGAGCAAGCCGATGCCGATAAGCGTATAGCTGAAGCTAAAGCAGAAGAACGCCGCGCACTAGCCGTAGCCTTAGAGCAGGAAAACAGGGCCGAAGTGCAAAAGATGCGTGCTAAGGTAGTAGCGGCAGAAGCTGAGATACCGCAAGCCGTTGCTCATGCCCTAAGAAGCGGCAACTTGGGATATATGGATTATTTAAACTTAGAGAACAAAAAGGCCGATACCAAGATGCGTGAGTCCATTGGTAGCATGCAGATAGATGTAACCGCTACTCCGGTTAAAAAATCATAATATATATCATAACGCTAAGTAAAGCCGGGGGAAATCCTCCGGCTTTTTATTTGGAAATGGTATTGTTATTCTTCGGATGTATACATAAATTTGTTATTTTTATGCGATTTAGTGGCTTAAATGCGGACTTACTGCGTTTAGATTAGTAGTTAATATACTGTAATGGGCTTGTAATTAGCCTGTAATTGCACATTATGTATTAAGCATGTAATATGTTTTTGTATTAAAAAAGCAAAGCAAGCGCTTGCTGCGCATTGCTTTGCTTTAGTCAAACAGTAAAGCCGGGGAACCCCCGGTACAAGGGGTGATATCTAACGGAATAAATCAGCCGGAACCGAATCTGGAAGCTCTAGACGATACCACGGTAGGCTTGGCTCTAGAGAAACCCATATTTCACCGTTTTCCTCACACATAATGTAGTAATGTGTGTTAGTGGCTTCTTGGATGTACATAAAGTACCAACGGTTTCTGTCCATGTTATCTACCCACATACGCATGTTGGGAAGTAGATTGTCTATACAACATGGCACACGATTTAGCATCCTGTTTACCATAGCCACAAACTCGGCCCTTGTTATAACTGTGTCTGGGTAGAAGTTTCCTCCCAAACCTGTTGGGCCCATAATCCAGCCCATATGCGCTGCGGTGTTGATATAATGCATTGCCCAATGGCCATTAATGTCTGCAAACATTGCTTGGCTAGTATGAAGCGGCTCACCTATGAAACGTACTAAAACTGCTGCGGTTTCTGCACGGGTTATATGCATATCAGGCCGGAAATCACCTTCAGGGAACCCAACCATAATATCCATACGTGAAACTACCGAAATTGGATTGTTGAACCAGTGGTTGATGTTTACGTCATTAAAACTGTTGTTTCGTGTCCAGTTTGTTTCCCGTGCGGGATGCTCCAACAAGCGGAAGAATGCTGTAGCAACTTGCCCGCGCGTAATTGGGCTGTTGGGGCGGATGGTTCCATCATCAAAACCTATTAGATATGCTTCATGACGTGGTCGTGGATTTGGGTTTCCTGCGGTGGTCTCTGTGTTTGAATCGTCTTCCGGGTCGGGATCGTTTTCCGGATCCGGGGTGGATTGCTGTGATGAGGAAGGGGCTGGTGTTTCACCCGGCGGCGGTTGTGGTGTCGAGGAAGGGCTAGGTGTTTCCTCTGGAGGTGATGGAGACGGAACTGCTGATTGTGGTACCCACTGTGCTGTAAATATCATGGGGCCTGTGACTGGGGTGCTGCCAACATTAACGCTGCTTATCGGGTCTGTCGCGCCTGATGGTAACCAGCCTACAAATTCGTAACCAGCTTTTATTACCGGATATGGGACGTTGTTGAGTCCAATATTAGAGCCTTGCTGCCGGTCAACGGTTACAGGGTTTTGACTACTGCCAAACTGGCCGCCGTTTAGGTTAAAGGTAATTGTGTGGTAATTCGGCAGCGGTGTCCATTGTGCGATGAAGGTTTTATTACCTGTGACGAGAGTATTGCCTACTTCAGTCCGGTCTATTGTGTCTGCTTCACCTGCCGGTAACCAATCAGCAAAGGTATAACCGTTACGTGTTGGGATTGGCACATTATTTAACCCTATATCATAGCCCTGTGTGCGGTTAACAGTTACGGGGTTTGGGCTGTTGTTAAAATAGCCGTTGTTTAGGTTAAAGGTAATTGTGTAGTTATTAGGTTGTGGCGGTGGCGGAGTGAGGCGTATAAGTAGGCGTCCATTGTTATCGACATGAGCTGAAACAACGGTATAGCCGCTTGGCGCAACGATGTAGTCTGTTAATGGACTTCTTGTTATTGGGTTAGTTGTGGTCATGGCCATATTGTTATTAGTTGAATCGTAAGCGAAAAACGAATATTCACAAGTAAGCGATAGTGTGATAACAATATCAGGTTGATCTGGATCGTTTTCGTCGTTGTAAACTGTGCTTACAAAACTTGCATAATTGCTGGTTAATGTAGCATAGGCTGTATTACCGATGCGTGGCCCGCTTTCGAGTGCGTATGTGCCAAAATCTATAGCGGCATTGCGTACTGTATTGGCGGCACTTGGGTTTTGGATTGTTATACCTGTTGCTGGGCGTAGTACTGTGAATTCTACTCTGATTTGGACGCTGTCCAAAGTAACACTAGGGTTAAAAGCGTGGGTATCGGTGGGGTCAGCAAGCCTTGCTAATGGAAATGCACTGTTTGTATGGAAATCTTCGAAGCCAAACCGCGAGTTACCGCTTAAACTACTGTTAAATGTATATAAGTAACCGCGCTGATATGTCCTCACATATTCAATATGCGTACCGGGGCCAAGATTGGCTCGTGGGATTATTGGTATATCAAACGAATCTGCTGAGTTAATAAAATTTGTTGTGATATGGTACGCCGAGCCTGATACGCTTGTGAGACCTGTCGAGCCGGGAAGATGGAATGAAAATGCCCCATCTTGTGGCAGCCGGAATTCCAAAGGTGCTATTGTATTGTTTAACAGATTAGATACTTCTGCATCTGTAACAAAATTTGTAGCATTAAAATCGTTTGCAACAGCCGTTGGGTTAGGTGTAGGTGTGCCTTGACGATAATCAGTATTAATATTGATATCATCCATTTGAAGTTGCAAAACTTCGAAGTTTGCGCCAATCCACCCTGTAGTATCTTCTTCACTTAAAAGACTTAAAAATAAAAACATAGGGTAGTGGTAGTGTGTGGGAACTGGATTTAAACCACTTCTCCATTGTGTTGTAGGTTGAGGATTGTCTACAGTATTATTATGAAGTTCTGGAACAGTGGAAGGTGCGAGATCGGTAGTTCCATCCCCACTGGAAAATCCCCATCCTGCAGGCTCATCTCGATCACCACTCCAATCAATTAATGTATATCCCGCTCTAACAGGCAAGCCGGGGCTGGCACTGTGAATGTTAATTTCAGTGCTTGCACCTAGTGGAATATTAAAGTACATGCGTTCGCCACCTGATGGCCACATTGCTCCATCATTAAAAAATCCTACTTCGGTATTGCCTAACGGACCTCCAAAGCCGCCGAAAGGCATGAATGGCAATTGAAATAAACTAACTTGAGTACAAGTCTCATCATCACATTCGTCGCATAGGTACTCATCATCGCATGTGCAGTCATCATCAAGATAATCGTCATCGCACGCGTAGTCATCATCAAGATAATCGTCATCACACGAGTACTCATCATCAAGATAATCGTCATCACACGAGTACTCATCATCAAGATAATCGTCATCACACGAGTACTCATCATCAAGATAATCGTCATCGCACGCGTAGTCATCATCAAGATAATCGTCATCACACGAGTAGTCATTATCAGGATAATCGTCATCACATGAGTAGTCATCATCAAGATAATCGTCATCACACGAGTAGTCATTATCAGGATAATCGTCATCGCACGCGTAGTCATCATCAAGATAATCGTCATCGCATGTGTACTTGTTGACTGGGTAATCATTGTCATACGTGTACTCATCGTTTAGATTTGTCCCACCGTAAGCAAAAGTAATACTTCCCAATGCTAAGACCAGTGCGATTAATACTGCTGTTACACGCCCAAGGTGCAACCTTAATGTCGGCTGTGTTGATAAATGTGTTGATTTCATTTCGTACTTCTCCTTCCTGTGTTAAAACGTGTTTTTTAGTTGTTACCTGTGCAAGCTTGCCGGCTGTTTTGTAACTATTTTGTAGCGGTTCTGTAACCGTTTTGTAATATTACTTTAGATGATAAAAAAAATCAAGCTTTTTGTCGAAATATGCATTTTAATGCTTTTTAATGTTATTTATGCTCATATTTAAATTTTTCATGTTTTTTAGCGATTTGAATATTGGATACAATTAGTCTAGATTAGGCTTAATATAAAGAATTTTGTAACATTTGTGTAAGATGCTAATATTGCAGGAGGATTTTTATGAAAAGTTATATGCATAGATATAAAAAGGAAAGGCAAAGTAAGCGGTTGTGGCGCGTTGCTTTGCTTTTTGCTGTTTTGTCACTTGTAGGGGCGATTGTTATATTTGCTGCTTCATATAATTTTGGAGACAATATATACATAACTTATGATAGCAATAATTGGCATGAAAATAATGATTATCAGATCGGGGACTCATATACAGATAATCTTTATTATAATTCAGGAGACATTTCTGATTACCATTCCTATATCCAGTATGAGTCTAATTTCTATGATGATGAGAACGAAATTTACCAATCGGATTATATATATTACCATTATGACGGTTATACATATGGGTATGAATGGGAATATAGCGAAGATTTCTCCTTACACAGCTATTACATGGGCATTATGCCTCTTAGTGCTTTCGGCGGGCCTTATCCAAATATCCCTAATTATCAGTTGCGGATTCAAAGAGGTGGCGTTCCATGGCCTGCACCTGATACACCTATCATGATGTTAGTGCCGCCGACTGACACAGGTGTATCCTTAAGTGGTCGTTTTCCACATGAACGTTCTGGCTTGCCAATTATGGCAGGGTATACAACACAAACTTGGGGTGGAACAAGAAATGCTGGTCCCGGTGGTTCATTTGTCCAGACCAACATGGCACCTGCTGCAGTACCGGGTCTTCTTACAGGTGCTGGTTTCGGCCCAAGCGGTACTTTACCCACAACTTCCTGGCTTGCACACAATGCCCCGGATGCTACACATATTCCTATGCACATAACATTGGGCGTTAGTACTGCCGGGGCAGCCATTTCTCCTAACGCTTCTGGGCAAAATACTATCAATTTTATTCCTGTACAATTATATATGCCTGATGTTAATCTCAATTATGATAACCATCAGGCTGCTGCAAACACTCCTAATCCACCTGTACACATGACACGGGCAGTTGTGGGTGAATATGCGATAGCTAATTTTGCCACCTTTGGCATTGTCAATAATATAACCCCAATGTATATCGCTTCAATACAATTAATGTTGCAAACGAATGATATTTTCCAATTTATCCCGGCAGGAAATGTTGCTGGGACCTCTAACCATGTAACAACCCCATTTTTAACTCCAAGTAGCCAAGCTGGAGGGCGTGTAAATATACCAATCGTCCCAGTTTCCGGCCTTGGTGTAGGCACACATACAGATACCGTAACCTCATATCAGCGCGGATATGAGTATAGGTTTGCTAATGGTGAATTTTACTGGGTTTGGCACAATTCATGGCCGCTAGGTGAGATCTCTGGGATTAATAACAAACACGAATTCGAAATAAGCTTTACAGTAACACGCCCAGCCATAGCAGTAGACATCCCATCCGCCAGTGGCTCGGGCCGCACCTCTACCGTGTATGTAAGATACGCATATGGCAGCGCAACCCCGTCCCAGCATCCAATCCCATACAACAACAATACCTTCAACTATACAGCAAACCAGCCAAACAACGGGGACATTCAAGTAACAATCCCCCCTCCGCGCTACACATTCTTCCATTATGACGCGCAAGGCCGCCCTATTTGCTACGATACCGGTACCCCGTTACCCATATCCCCACCACCCGGTTTCGCAGTTATAGACACAACAGTAAACGGCGACGGCGACCTAGAGGTGCTACTACGCCCGCTTCATACCATTACATTCCATTTGCGCGGCGGATATATTTCCCCCGCCCATACTGACCCGGTAATTCGCATCAACCGCTTGCAAGGCACCCAAATCCAGCTTGGAGACGGTAATGCGCTTACAGGCCACCCGGTAACAGCCTACCCATTATTTAACACCGCAGCCATGCCCCAGCGTGGCGTGCCTTGGCCCAACCCAACCCGTATAAACTCTGTTTTCCAAGGCTGGCGTGAAGTTAACTCCGCAGGGCAAGCCTTGGTGCCTAACTCCGCACCTCTATCATCCCTGCAAGTGGCGGCCTTAGTGGTAACAGGAAACAGATATTTCGAGGCTGTGTACAGCTTCTATTTAGTGTTCTACAAAACTGATTTATACATCACATACAACCCGCAAGACCCCGAATTTTCGCGCAACCCGCTGGAAGATGCCGAATTTGAACTGCGGTTGCAAGACGGCACAGTATTATACACAACAACCCCCACAGGCACAGATGGCAGGGTTGTAATAGGGGGCGTGTCACCACAACCGCCAAGCTTGCTTCTACCTTCTGTATCTCCGGGTATAAGTACCGTCCAGTTCATATTGGTGGAAACAGAAGTCCCCGATGGATTCCAGCAACCTATCGGGCATTGGGTAATAACCGTTAACTTAGCCACAGGCGATATACTCTCAATCACAAGCCAAAGCGGCAACCCCGACTTCGTATGGAGGCCCTTACCAGAACCCCCTCAAATGCTTTCTACAAACCTGCCGGATGGTGGGCTTATAGGAGATGCCCCGCATGCAATAATGGGTGAGCCTGATTGCGATTGCCATCGCACCGCTGCTGCGATGCGTGAAATTAGTGGATTAAGCGGTATCGCTCCGCAATATATTCAAGTTGTACCCCTAGGGCCAGAGGTGGAACATGCTGTAATATCACACCCAAGCCAACTTACAGCGGCTTTGATTAATTCAATTCCCCAAGATGGTGTACCCCATATTATCCGTTTTAACTTCCCTGCAAACGTAGCAGTTACAACGGACAGCCAAATACCTCAAATTAATATCCCTACCGGCAACCGCCATATTGTTTTAGAAAGCTACAATGGTGTAAACCAAGTGTGGAACAGAGATCAAATTGCCGCAACAGGACGGCATTTTGTGGTGGGACATAGTGCCACGCTGGAACTTCGTAATGTTACGCTATCACGAAGCCCTGAGTGGGTTGTTAATAATCCCACTGTTGTATCAGGAGGCGTTTCTGTTTCTGGTAATGCGGTTCTATATATGTCTCACCCAAATGCCACCATATCCAATAACCGTGCCGGTCAAGGAGGCGCTGTTATTGTATCATCTACCGGTTCATTTATTATGAGTGAAGGCAATATTATCAACAACGTGGCTACAGCCACAGGCAATACCGGTGGTGGTGGTGGTATATTTGCAGATGGCACATGGAGTCCAAGCCCAACTATAATAAACGTTGAAGGCGGGCGGGTAAGTGGAAACAGGTCTTATGGCTTTGGCGGCGGCATAGGTGTATGTTGCTCTGTAACAATAATAATAGGTGAAAATGGTCAAGTTTATAGCAACCATGCACAAATGGGCGGCGGCGGTATTAACTCAGGCGGATGGGGTCTAAACTCCCTTACGCTAAATGGCGGCAGCATCCATTCCAATCACGCAAACTCTAACGGCGGCGGCGTGCATGGATGTGTGGATTCAAGAATCTCGACAATCACAATAAATAGCGGCTCTATAACCATGAACACAGCTAACCAAAATGGTGGTGGCATATATTTACCCCTTGCTAATAATACTGTCGTCATGCACGAAGGCAGCATTACACGCAATTGGGCCGGTAATGCCGGCGGCGGTATGTTTGTACATCACAACAATAATCAACTAATTTCTAATGTAACAATTAATTCCGATTTCGTGTTTGGCCAAAACGTAGCTGAAACCGGTATGCGCGTTAATCATGTTATGGCAGCCCTTAACCCGTTAATAGAGCCGGATTCCGTAACAGTAATCCCGACTGGCCACGCATTTACAAATCACGATATCAACGCAGAGGGTCCCGAATACGGATGGCATGCGCCCAACAGGCCACGCGACCCGGACTGGATTAGGCTAAACGATGCAATTCACCACCCAAGCAACTTCACAACTATCATCATCCATCCATATGGCTCCGGCCAAATAGAAGGGCCGGGATCTGGGGGGTCGGGTATATTCAACTTAGTGGTTTATGACCCCAACCCTAATGTGACTTATAGGTACAGGACCATTACCACAGTGCCAATTAACGGCGCACCCACCGCAAACCCTCATAGCATCAGTATAACCCGCGCTGTTACGATTAGAGCGGCAGATGGCCACAATATTATTTTACGTATGCCCGTGCCCAACAGCACAAATACGGCGGCAGAGCCGCGCTGGGCAACAACACAAACAAATCTTGGGCGGCACTTTATCGTAAGCGGTGATACAAGTAATCTAATCTTGGGTGGCGGTACAGGTACTATAAGGCTTGATGGTAACGCAATAGCAAATTTGGACGGAAACCGTGGCGGTATTATTGTCCAGCAAGACGGGCAGCTAGGAATGCTTGCGGGCAGCGTTATATATAATTGCCGTGCTTTGATAGGCGGCGGCGTACATGTATCCGGCGGTGCAGTCTTTAATATGAGCGGCGCTACAGCCCAAATAATTGACAATATAGCAACAGGAATAGGACCAACAGGCGCGGGCGGTGTGTTTATCATAGGCGATGACAGCCGGCTAAATATGACCGGCGGCACGATTGCGTACAATACAGCCTTCAATGGCGGCGGTGTGCATGTATTGGGCGGCGCGGAGTTTTACATGAACGGCGGCACCATCCGCAATAACCAAGCTATAGTCGAACCAATTGCAGGTCAAGGCGCGGGCGGTGTGCGTGTTGGTTATGACGGTATATTTAATATGCATGGCAATAGCGTTATCCGTCATAATACATCCGCCGAATCAGGCGGTGCCGGGGTAAGAATTGAAAACGATGGCATCTTTACCATGCATAATGGCACAATTTCATACAATAGAGCCGGTACTAACGGCGGCGGTGTTTTTGTTAATGGCGGTACGTTTTTTATGAACAACGGTACAATAACAAGAAACACCGCGGCAACGCATGGCGGCGGTGTTGATACCATAGCAAATACAACAAGTGAGATACGTGGCGGGAATATCCACGACAACCGTGCCCCGCGGGGTGCAGGTATAAGTGTGCGCAATGCCAGCCTCTCTATGACAGGCGGAAATGTATATAATCATCGATTCTCTAACACTAACGCAGAGGGAGTAGGTACAGGCAACATAACCGAAGGCGCCGGTGTGTGGGTAGGCCATAACAATGTGACTTATTTTACTATGACCGATGGTGTTATAGGCCACACAAACAATGCATACGGCAACCGCGCCGACCGCGGCGGTGGTGTATTTGTAGGTGACGGCGCGACATTCACAATGTCGGAAGGCGGTACTGCACTTGACCTAACCAGCGGCACAATTATAGGAAACCTTGCCACAAACGGCGGTGATGATTATCCCGGTGGCGCCCTCACCAACAACGGCGGCGGCGGCGTATTTATTACAGGCTTGGGTACCTTGTTTACTATGTATGAAGGACTAATTCATCAAAATCAAACCGGCGTAATTGGTGGCACCGGTTGGAGCGGCGGCGGCATTGGCGTAATAAACCAAAGCAGATTTTACATGCATGGCGGCGAAATTTCAGAAAACATAGCGAATCTCTCTGGCGGTGGTGGTGTAAGTATACATTACAGTGCTACATTTACTATGACTGATGGCCTTATCCGCGAAAATAACAGTATTGGCGGCGGCGGTGTGCTTGCCTACAACCGGGGTAACTTTGTCATGGAAGGCGGCATAATTGAAGAAAATACAATAACCTCACGTACAGGTTTCCCGCTTGGCGGCGGCGGTGTAGCGATTTTCGCTTACAGTACATTCCATATGAATGGTGGAATTATACGCAACCACAATGTTAATTATGATGGCGGCGGCGTATGGGTTGGCCCATCACCAAATAATACTATTTTTGCGCAAGGCCCCAGCAGTTTCTTGATGACAGAAGGCCATATCTATGCGAATGAAGCTTTACGAGGCGGCGGAGTGTTTATTACAGGCACGGGTACAAATTTAGCCATGCGTTCTGAATTTACTATGCAAGGCGGTATGATAGGTGGTATCCCCACAGCGTCATGGCCCTTCGTAGCTAACCAAGCCTATACTTTCCCATTTGCCAATGTAGCCCCAGACGGTGGCGGTGTGACTGTAATGGATAATGCATCGTTTGTGATGGAGCAAGGCGATGATGATGGCACCCCTACTCAAGGTACAATCGCTGGCAACGTAGCTACCGCAAGCGGCGGCCAGCGTGGCGGTGGCGGTGTATGGGTATCAGGTGCAGGCAGCACATTTGATATTTATCATGGCCTGATAACCAGAAATACAGCAGAAGGTACAAACGCCAGCGATGGCGGCGGCGGTGTATTGGTTCGCGGTACTGGAAGCTTTAACATGCGTGGCGGATTTGTCCGTGACAATGTTGCTACCTATGGGGCAGGTGTAGCCGCGGAAGGTTCACAGACATTCTTCCATATGCACGCCGGGACTATTGAAGATAATAACGCCAGATCAAACGGCGGCGGCGTGCATGTGCAAAATTATGCTAATTTCTACCTGCATGGTCTTGCCGAAAAAACCATCACAGCCAACGAAGCAATATTTGGCGGCGGCGTATGGGTAGCCGATATCTCTCACATGACAATGGCTGCCGGCGCAGACAATCTGGAAATCTCCCATAATATAGCTGCGCAAAGGGGCGGCGGCATTTATACACAGGACGCGGAATATGGCGACCCTCTGACCCGTATTACTGTCGCAGATATGGCTTTTGGAAACCTAACACTATTTAATGTTGACTTTAATAACAACAGAGCCGGCCATCGTGAGTTTTCTCCGGCAAACGCTCTTGTTGTTATGGCAAGTGCGGCATGGAGTTCGTTAAGCGCGGATATCCACCCGATAAACAACTATGATATAAACTACATTGGTGCCGGATTTATTCTGCCCTTAACCGGCGGTACAGGTATGATGACTTTTGCCGCATCCGGTACAATCTTGTTAGCTATAGCGGCGGCAATGATTATCGGCATAAAAATGCACAGAAATAAATTTAAAAGTGCTGGAATTACAAGAGGTGGTGTAACATATCATTATAAGAAGCTTTAAATGTTGATTGGATTAAACTACCATGTGCATATTCTTGACAAGCCCACATAAATACGGCAATATTGTAAAGATGAAATTATAACAGCAGGTGATTGTGATGGAAATGTCCGGCAAATGCACATATTTTTCTAACGAAGTAAGCCTTGATAGCTTTATAATTTATTTATATTTCAGCAAAAAATCCCCTTTTTAGGGGATTTTTTTTATAAAATTTTTAAAGGGGAGAGATTGTATGAGCCTGAAAGGAAAAAGTCTAATCGAGCCGTTAAACTTCACCGTGGCCGAAATGGACGAACTGTTCAACGAGGCAGAGCGCATCATAGCCAACCCAAAAAACTATGCCGAAGCCTGCAAAGGCTACCTCTTGGCCACACTGTTCTATGAGCCAAGCACCCGTACCCGCTTTTCATTCGAGGCGGCAATGTTAAGGCTGGGCGGCCAAGTTATCGGGTTTTCCGAGCCTAACTCCAGCGCTGTGTCCAAAGGCGAAAGCATCGCCGACACAATCCGCACGGTAGAATGTTACGCAGACGTGGCGGTAATGCGCCACCCAAAAGAGGGTTCGGCCATGGTGGCCGCCTCAAGTTCTAATTTCCCTGTCATTAATGCCGGAGACGGAGGTCACCACCATCCAACTCAAACCCTGACAGATTTACTTACTATCAGGTTAAAGCATGGCGGCTTCAACAACCTGACAGTAGGTATGTGCGGGGACCTGAAATTTGGCCGTACAGTACACTCGCTAATACGCGCCCTGTTACGCTATACTGGTGTGCGCTTCGTCCTAGTTTCACCGGACGAGTTAAAAGTACCCGACTACGTGCGCGAAGAACTTAAGGCAGCAGGCGCTGATTTCACAGAAACACAGGACCTGACCGCGGTAATGCCAGAACTTGACGTGCTATACATGACTCGCGTACAGCGCGAACGCTTTTTCAACGAAGAAGATTATGTACGTCTAAAAGACCGATATATCCTTGACATGGACAAACTGCAAAACGCTAAAGAAAGCCTAATGATACTGCATCCACTGCCAAGGGTAAACGAAATCTCCGCAGAAGTAGACAATGACCCACGGGCAATGTATTTCCCGCAAGCAAAAAACGGTATGTATGTGCGCATGGCGCTAATTATGGCAGTATTGGGGGTAAAAATATGACAATCAAAGGCCTGTCAAACGGAATTGTTATAGACCATATTCGCGCCGGCTTTGGCGTGAAAGTGCTGGAATACTTGGGTGCCATAGGAAAAGGCGAGACCGTAGCCTTTATAATGAACGCCACGAGCAAAAAGCACGGCCGTAAAGATATCATTAAGTTAAACAATATCGACGACTTAGACCTAACTGTACTTGGGCTTATAGACCATAACGCAACAGTAAACTATATAAAAAACAACGAAATCGTTTCCAAGCAAAAGTTAACCCTGCCAGAAAAAGTGACCAATGTAATCCGTTGCAAAAACCCCCGCTGTGTTACCTCGATAGAGAGCATACCTCATATCTTTAGTAGGGTAGGGGAGTCTGATACGTATCACTGTACGTACTGCGATGATTTGGTTAAGGCAGACGCGTACTTGAAATAATCTCCAAACATTGATATAATCGCGCCGTTAATAAAAGCGGCGTGCGGGTGTAGTTCAATGGTAGAACACCAGCTTCCCAAGCTGGATACGAGGGTTCGATTCCCTTCACCCGCTTAACTAACAAAAAGGTCTGCCATGTATAAATCACACGGCAGACCTTTTTAATTTCACATAAACATCATACTACCCAACAATACCAGACCGCTCAACACCCTGTACAAACTGCCTCTGTATAATCAAGAATAAAATAAGCAGCGGTAAAATAGTTATAAGCGTACATACAGTAAGCAATGCATTATCATAATAAGGGTTGGTCGATAATACTGTTATGCCACTCCATGGAAGACGCCCATCTCTTCTGGCCATACCTATATACTGGTGTATCCGCGGCGTTCCGCCGGCAACAACCCTAAGCGTCGCCATACGAAGACTCAGATGTCTCAAATCCGGGACAAACTGGCCAACAAAATGGGTATCGTTCCAGTTCCAAATAAAGCTTAATACCCCTACAGTTAAAAACCCTGGCTTAGCCATTGGCAGTACAACAGATAAAAATGTACGTATAACCCCAGCGCCGTCTACATAAGCCGCCTCTTCAAGTTCCTTTGGTAATCCCCGGAAAAACTGACGGAATATATATATAAATAAACCGCTAGCAATACCAATGCCAAGCCCGGCCATCAAAAACAGCACTGCAGGCCGGCTCATAAGGTTTATAGGCCCATTACCAATCAGTGAAAACAGCCCTAGCGGGTCAAAACTTCTAAATAAATGACCTTGAGGCAACAACAGTACACGCGAAGGCACTGCAAAAGTTACTAACGCAAATACGAACAAGATGCCCATACCTTTAAAGCGCAAGCGTGCAAAAGCATAACCAGCTAAAGCCGCGTTGGCTATCTGCAAAATCACGACAGCACTAACAAGAAGCGTGGTATATGGCACAGAACGCCACACATCCATTACAGCCCATGCGACGCGGAAATTATCAGCCGATATCACAGCCGGAATCCATAAAGATCCTACCGTACCAATATGCCTTGGATGAGTAAAGCTATAAGATATCATTGTCAAAATAGGCACTAAAATCATATAAGACATAGTAATCATTAAAGTATAGCGCAATGTCCAATGGACAATTTTGCCAAGTTTTCTTTTAATATTCTTATCCTTAGCAAATTTAATCAGCCTATTAACCATCACACCCACACGGGAAGTTCTTAATGCCTGCCCTGATTCCATCCTAGTCATAATAGAACACCCCTTTTGATATAATCCATGTTAATAAGCCAATTATCAGCATTGTGGCAAGCACAAATATTGTCACCTGTGCGCTGGCCATACCAATATTGCCCTGATTTGTACCTATTACTTGAATCCGTCCAAGGAATGTCCCTTGAGCCGGCAGCCCTGCATCTGGTAATCTGTGTCTGTTAAACTGCTCTACAACAGTATACACTGTGCTTAGCAGAATCATCGGGCTTATCATGGGCAAGGTTACTTTCCAGAAAGATTCGTAAGCTGTGCTACCCTCAATTTTAGCCACCTCATACAAAGAAGCAGGTATAGACTGTAGCCCGGCAAGGAAAATAAGAACCGGTACCCCGGCATTTGCCAGAACATCAAAAATACCGGTGATTGCCAAGTTTACATAATTGGTAATGTCAGCCGGCAATCCGGTAGCTGCCAAAGCAGCCAGAAAAAAGTCTCCGCTAACCCCGCTAAACCCGAAAAATCCGGTGGCCGCAGTTATCTCATCATCGCCAACCATACCAGTTGTTGCCTGAGCTGCTAAAACCGCACCCATAACAATGGGTATAAAAAAGATTGTCCTTATAATAGAACGCCCGGGAAACTTTCCGTTTATCAATATCGCCGTAAGAAGAGAAAATATAACAACAATAGCTACATTGAAAAGTGCTGGGAAGGCCAATGTCAAAATATATCGGTTAAAAAGCGGGTCAACTGTAAAAGACTGTACATAATTAGTTAGGCCAATCCATTCCATCTCTACCTGACCTAACGTAACAGATACATCACTAAAACTATACCTGACTGTATCAACCAATGGACCAAGATAGAAAAGCATAAACCCTAATAGCCATGGCGCCAGAAACAAAACGCCCCATAATCCCCTTTTTTGGGCAAAGGACATACGGTAATACCAGCCTTTTCTTCTGCCGCCTGTTCTTTTAGTCTTAACCATTATTGCACCACCCTAAAATCAAGCACGTCTATTACTAAGCCATCTACTTCCCATGGCGCGCGCCCATAATTGATATAAACAGTAACACCATTACTATACTCAACAATTACGTGATTACCGCCATTATAAACCCTGTGGGCCGTCATATACGCATTGCGAACAATGTGATGGAACTCGTTGAGCCTCGCGTAATACTCACCAAGACGGTTCTCCCAGCGGCTAAACTGGGTTTGGAAGAACATATGGTTTAAAAACCAGTAAAAATACAAGGTTTGTACGAACATACCTTCATGCTCTTGAGTCAAGATAAGTTTAGGCGCACTACGGCTTTCTACCGCCCTAAGCAGGTACTCATCAAAGCCCCGCCAGTCCATTGGGTCGATGTTAAAAGCTGGCATGCTAAACGGTATATGGTTTTCTAGAACCATTTGCACAAGAGGTATATAAAAATCTACAATCCGCCTGTTGCCAAGCCCAAACGGCAGGCTGGTTATTACGTTTGCGTAGGCAAATGCATAAGCATTGGGATTATTTAACATCAGCCCCATGTTATCGCTTAAAGTAGCGAAGGTTTCGGTAGCAAAATCCACAGCATCTACCCGTGAAACAACATCGTGCCGGCCTCTTGTAGAATTGTGTCCGAACAAGTAACGGCCCATATCTGTTGATGAGATATTTCTAAATCCAAGACTTTGGAAATTATCAACTATACGTTGGTTGTAACTATTCCAATAATGTGGAGATAATGCCGGCGCTGCGCCACTCCATCCCCTTGTATGAATTTGGAACCATCCCAGCCATACAAACTGGTGGTTTATGGACCGGGCCATCATGCTTTCATTTATGCGCCCAAAACGGCCAAAAGCTGTCGTTGGTTCAACAAATGATATCGTACGCGCAGATGGGAAAAGTTCAAAGCCTAACTCATCTACTGCCTCAAGTAAGGATCTCATACCGCGGTTGCCTCCAATAGAGCGCAACACACCCGTATTGTCCATACGGCCGGAAGCCATACCTCCGCTACTATTCCAATGCGTGTACTGTGCGATTACATTGGGGATCCCCATATCATCACGCATAGTCCTTAAAATTCTCTCCGCATCCGCAGTAGAAGTCATTGGCTCATGGATAGTTCTAGGGATACCAAATCTAACAGTCCGAAGAATCGTTGTTGCGATAAATTCCACATGCATTGGCAAATCGTATGGGATAGGATTTGTAGCAAGCAAACCTCTTTCTAATAAGAAATTCTGGTAAGCACGGGCCATTCCCAAGTGGGTTGCGTCTTCCCCTGTAAGGAAAACATAACGCATACGGATATCCATATTGTAAACATCATCAAAAGAGAAACTACGCGCCATACCGGCGCCGCCACCTCTCATATGAACACCTTGCTGGAAAATCATATCAAAAGAAACAAACGCACGATTAAATTCGCCTTCGACACGGTCGCTGGTACAAGCATGAAGTGTTGCTACCGGGGCACCTTCTTCGATAATGGCAAGTATGGCATGATTGTTTCTTATCATTCCAAAAATAGGCAGGGTTGCTTGGTCGAAAGGCTCGCTGTAGCTGAAATTCTGTTGCTGCGGGTCTATGCCAAACATCGGTATATTTATCATTTCCCTGCTACCATTATTAAACTGGATAACACCGCCGTCAGGTAAAAGAATAGACCCTTCATCATATACACTGCCAGCCATAAGATATGGGTGTAAGATTATTCTTCTAAAAGGCTGTGTTTCAACAAAACCCCAGCCATCACGCGGTACCACTACAAGAAGGTCCCCGTTATCTAATGTGTACTCGATAACCAATGACACTAGTGTAGGCGGCTCAAAGGGATTTTCGTAAGCCCAGTACATGGTGTCATATTCCAACTCTTCGAGGGTATACGTGCCATATTCAAAGAATACGCGGTACATCCGCCTTAAGGTAGGCATTGAGAGAGTTCTAGGTTCACCGTAGTCATCTACGGTATCGTGCCGTCTCCTGAAATTACCCAAGTCGAAATTGAACCAATAATCCTGCTCAAGGAATGTATCGCGCAGGTTTTCTGGAAGATGCTGAAGCACAAAATACTCCATACGCTCTGCTGATATATATCGTGGGAACATTGATGCTACCAACGCATCAGGGTCACCTACCATAAACGTTGCCCTAACCCCTCCGGGAATAAGGGTGTATTCTACTTGGTTCCTATCAACACTGTCCACAAAACTGTTAAGATTCCGGCCCACAGCATCATACCGGTCTCTTAAAAAGTTAATAGAAAAATCTGTGCGCTGCTGTTCTCTTGTATGTGTGCTGCCTCCAACACCATTAAGAACCAAAGTGTCCATATATTCGCCTGTTGCCCTGCACACCCTGCGCACATTGTTGTTTCGCCTGTCAAGTTTAAGAGTGGCATAGTCGTCTTCAGCAACAACTTCAAATTGGAAGGCGAATGGCGGCAAACCTCGAAGTGGCTCAGGCTCTTCTTCCTCATACTCATCGTCTTCGTTTATATCTTCAGCTTCATCTATATCTTCGTCTTCATCGTTATCATGGGTGTCTTCATCGTATTCATATTCCTGATACTCTTCGTATTCTTCGTCATATGCTTCATCATCGTTATTGTCTGCAAGCAAAGGCACCGTAGCGCCCACAATAAGCACTAAAACCAAGAGTAAAGCCAAAAATTTATTTGTTTTAGAAACCAAGAAACTATTTATTTTCATGCTTGGCCCTCCTTAGAAACCTAGATGTGGTCGCAGTTCTTCTCTAATTATATATGTGAAGAACATAAAATTACTTAAAAGTGACATAAACAAGGCAAGTACAAACGTGATAATAAGCATTGCCAATATCGTTAACACTACCATGATAACTGCCTTTAGGAAGCTGTACTCATGTATAACAATTAAACCAACAAATAGGTATCCATATAAAAGAACATTACCCATAGTTATGAAAAATACAACGAAAAAGCCCTCATTTAAAGTGACCACATGTGAAAGAAGTAACGCTATTATCGTGCAAACAAGCGAAGGAAATAGGGCATAAGTATATGTTTGGAATATTTCTCTTATACTGCCCTTTCCATCTGTTATCGTTGTTGCGCTCCAGTTAGCAAACGTAAAAAGGATAATAGGGGCCAAAAACATCATTATAACTAAAGGTACATTTGTATTGGGAACAGGATTGTGATAGCCGCTTGCTACAAAACCTAAGTTTGTTTGTATGTTTATCCTAACAAGGGCTCCGATAATAAGTATCGCTATAGAATATCTCATGTCACCCTTTTTAAGGAACTTCATATCATCGAAGCCTTTAAAAGGGCTTGAGAGAATATAAAGCGGGAATGTCCACATTATTTCCTTGACATTACCTAAAAAGTTTCGGGGTCTGCTTTCAATATTAGTCATAAACAACTTCACCCCTTTTATTTTTGAATCTGCTAACAAGCTGAAACCTCTTAGCTATTTTTACACAAATATAAAGAACTATTATAACGCCGATACCAATACCAATAGCATTAAAATTTGCTTCCAAGAAATCTGCACGTACTTGCTGGAATGCCCTTGAATAATATGGTACGTTTTGTGCCCTTAGGAAATATTGTTGTGCCTCACGAAAATACCCGTTCCTATATAAAGCACGGCCTATTCCAAGATTAGCGTATTGGAAATAGGGATTATAATCCAATACCTGACGCCAATATTCCGCAGCTGCCATATAATTTGCGTGGTACTGGTGGCGGGCAGCCGTTATAATCGCATGGCCATATGATGTGCGCTCAAAAACTTCCAAAGTGTGTGTCTGTCTGTCTGCCAATACAATCCAGTCTCCAGACAAGGCCATGCCTACAACATTTTGTGTTAAACCTTCACGGCTACCTGACCCGCCAAAAGCAAAAAGAAGATGCCCGTCAATGTCATACGCAAATACACGGTTACGGGTACGATCAAAAACATAGTAAACCCCAAATTCTGTAACTTCTACTTGAGATATCGTTGATGGCCCAAGAGGCATCCCCCAACCAAAAGTAATAAAATCCATGTCTCCTACAACAGGGGTATTGTCGGGCCTGCGCAACAAATTGCCGCCCCTTGCGTTAAGCTGACGCACAGATTCACCAAGCTGCCCATCACTTAGCGTGGCAAAAACAAAGCCGTTATGGTCTATTGTTAAGTTTGTAAATGTTGTGGGAAGCCACAACAACGACCTTTGCCTTTGGGCCCGTGTTTGAAGCTGGCGCCAAAATAATTCTGCCGCAGTAAATGTTACTTCAATCTGGCCAAAAAAGCGGTTGAATGTTCCGTCTGGGTTAATTTCTACAAGGCCCTCTAGCACGTTTCCGCTTATGACAAAAATACGCCCGTTCTGATCTACCGCAACCTGCTGGGGTTGGTAAGGAAGGTCTCCTGGTATTAGTAGGCCTTCCGGGTGGCCAAGGATACGTACAAGATTCAGATCAGCATCCAAATGTATTAAGCGTCCGGCAGCAGGCTCGGCTAGATATATCTCGCCTGTATGGGTAACAAATACGCCCTCAATGGTGGTAAATGTTTGGGACACACCTTCATAAATTATGCTATTTAGAATCGTATGAGCATAAAAATTATCATCTGTGATAATCAACGTGTTACCTTGAGTTATAAAGAATTGCCCATCATGATACTTAAAATCATTTATATGTGATAAACTTTCTAACCCCATATCACGTGCAGATACACTACGATAAAAACGGTAGGGCAGAGGGGCATGAACTGGCCCTAGAGCATCATCCGGGCGGCCAACGCGGTTGTATATATAACTCTCAACTCTAATATCCCGCCTTGGGGAGTTTGCCATTACCGGTGTGTACATAACCATTGAAAGCAGCGCGAATAGCGTACACATAAAACCTAACTTTTTAAAAAAGAAACAGGTTTTTTTCATATATATCACTCTCCAATCTTACTCCTTCATGCCTGATGTGGTCATGGTTTCTAATACATTGCTTTGCATAATTATAAATACCGTTACCGGTATCAAGAACATGATAAGAGAAACCGCCGCCATCTCGCCAGCACGTGCTATTGACACGCCGGACGCAATTTGCCCTATTGCCGCGGGCAGGGGTTTAAGGCTTTCTGTAAATATCAGCCCACCGCCGGTTACGCCCCACATGGCTTGGAATGTCATGATAAACAGTGTTATCATGCCCGGTTTTACATTGGGGATTATTATTGTCCAAAACGTCCTATACTCGCTTGCGCCGTCTATTTGTGCCGCCTCTATAAGCGAGTTGGGTATCTGCTGCATAAAGTTACGCATCAGGAATAGCCCGATTGTAGACGCAAAAGATGGAAGAATAACGGCCCAATATGTGTCTATCATCCCCAAATTAGCAAGAATCAAGAAATTGTGTACCGCGGTTACAGCAGGTGAAAACATAAGGGCAAGTATGATTAGCCTATTAAGTGTTTTCTCGCCAAAAAACTCAAATTTAGCTAGCGGATACGCCGCCATTGAACCAAACAGTATCTGCCCAAGGGTACCTACAATCAGGAACAGCAGAGAGTTAAAAATATAACGCCCCAGCGGCACAAGTGTATTGTTAAACAATACACCCAGTGAGAGGAAATGCTCAATGGTTGGGTCCCTTACAAAGAAAGTGGGCGGGAAGCGCATAAGCTCGTATAAGGGCTTAAACGCGTTCATAACCATAAACACTACAGGAAAGAGGAAGAAGCCCGCGAACAATGAAAGCGCTATAATTAGAGCCAGATTGCCCCCGAAAGAACGCCCTTTTTTAGTACGGAAATAGTCTTTAAACGACCTTCTTGATCTAAAAGATGATTTTGTCTTAATCATGTCCCAACCCGCCTTAAGAACTTCTGGAATAATTTATTACAGCCAAGCATTATGAATAGTAGTATCAACGCAATTGCCGATGCGTACCCCATCTCCATACGAACCGAACCAAAATCTTGCAAGTGGTCAACTATCGTATGGGTACGGTACTGGGGTGAGGGGAAACCAGTCAAAGCCGCTGTGCTTATGCTTAACGAGCCGGTTATTGTCATAACAGAGCCAAAAAGCAGCTGCGGACGCATATTGGGCAATGTAATAAACCAAAGTTCCTGCCAGCGGTTCGAAATGCCATCAATTTGACCAGCTTCATACTGAGCTTTATCAACAGTTTGAAGCCCGGCAACAAAGCTTAAGAAACCGAGTCCAAGGGCCATCCATACATTGGCTACAACCGAAAGCGGTACCATCCAATCTGGGTCGGCGAAGAATAGTATCGGCTCTTCGATGGCGCGTATAGAAATTAACCACGCGTTTGCCCAGCCAAAGGGGTCAGACGAAAAGAGTACCCCAAATATAGCTATTGCCGCACCAGACATACTTGGCGTAAAAAAGATAACGGTTAATACAGCACGTGCTCTTGGCGGCAACTCGTTAATCAGCCATGCCATAAGAAATGAAAGTATAAAACCTATCGGGCCTATTAATATCGCAAGCTCGAAAGTATTTCTTAATGACTGGATAAAGAGTGCGTCTTCTAAAAGTAATCTGCGGAAGTTTTCAAATCCAACAAACCGCGGGGCTTGCAGTACATCGTACTGGGTAAAGCTTGTAAAAATGGCCATTGCTACAGGCAACACCGTAAAGACGAAAAATATAGTCATAAACGGAAGAAGCATCAAATACAGAGGCCGGTTTTTGCGGAAATTGTACATTCCGTTCGAGCGAATCCTATCATCCATAATTTAATTTATGCCTCCTTCTTTGCTACTCCAATCCAAATTCGCGACGTTTTGTGGTTAACTCTGTATTAATTCTGTCGCGGGCAAGGAAAATACGGTCAATTGGGTTGCCTTCATCTACTACAACATGCAAGAATGAGTTATGAACTTCACGCCCGGCTATATACCCGCCCGGTACTTGCGGTATTGCTACAGCCCAATCCAGCATTTCTTCCAGTATTGGCCATTCTGCGCGGCCCCAGCCTAGATTTTGGAATGCTTCCAAGTTTGCTGTCATATAGCGCCAGTTGTGGCCAAGTACCGCTTCAATTTCTTGCGCAAACCGGGTTTGGACAGCTGCGGAACTAAACCATCTTAGGAATTCCCACGCTTCGTATTTTGTATCATTACGCTCTACCATATTTCCTACTATAAAGTTACAGCTTACACTTAGGACATTGTCTCTTCTAAACTCGCCATCTTCCCTGTACATGCCTGGTACCGGGGCGATTGCCCAGTTTCCGCGTATATCAGGTGCCGCAGCGTTTAGTACGTTTATCAAGCTTAAATCTTCAACAATTATTGGCAAGTCACCTAAGCGGAAACGGTTCAAGAGATTGGTTTCAACTACAAAATTATGCTTTGTATATAAATCTGTCCATCTCCTGAAAGCGGCAACGCCTATCTCGTCTGCTATATTGGTGTGCGCTCCGCCGTAGGCAAACACATTACCGCCCATCTGGTGCAAAAGCCCTATGTGTATCGTGTTTAAGCCACGGGTAAGCCCGCCTACCATACCGCCTAGTACACCTGGTGAAGGCTGCGGTGCCGTTGTAAAGAAAACATCCATATGACGCGCTTGCAAAATAGGGACAACAGAGAGGAATTCGTCCATTGTGTTAGGGATTTCTGCAATGCCTAGGTTTTCTAATACATCTGTACGGTAGAACAGTACATTAAAATGCATCATATCCGGCAAGGCGTAAACCGCGTCCATAAATGATAATGTTTCAATCGCGGCGGGGTGGAACCAGCTTGCAACTTCGTCAAAATCATCGAAGTAGGTAAGGTCTAATGCGCCTGCTCTAAAGGCAAAGTTGATAGGCATGGATGCGTTTGCCTGTAATATAACATCTGGCCCCTGACCTGTTAGAGAAGCTGGGAATATAATCCCCGCGTCAACTAGCCGTAGGTCTACAGAAATATGTGGATGCTCAGCCGCGAACAATTCACTTATTAGCCGGCCTTTGATATTGAATACGTCAAAACCTGTTGATACCCATACTTCTATGCTGGTTTGCTCTACATCATACGGTGCTTCCGCTTGTATGCTTAAGTCCATACCGAAGGAGCCAATTAGTGACATAATAAAATGCCAAAAACGCTGAAATACATTTGCCCTGCTGCGGAATAACTCCGCTTCATATCCACCAAGGCCTATAACATCCAATAATAGCGGCTGTTCAAATGCCTGAGTAATAAAATGCGCCATGCCGCCTAAGGCGTGTTGGAACTCTATTAAATAAACACCTACACGGTCAGGCCTTTCGGCTAAACGCTCTACCCTGTCTCTCATTCTTTCCAAGGCCAATACATTTTCAGAAAAGCCGTGGGTCGCGCTATCTACGCGTGCAATTATATCGGCAAGTTCTGCTTCTATTTCCCATAATCTATCTCTAAATCCGGGCACGCCAATTGTAATCTGATAATCACGGTGGCGGTCTGGCCTGGTGCTTGTTACCATAATAACTTCTTGGTAAAAATGTGTAAGGTTTGATAGGACGTTGCTTGCGTCAACAAGTATCTCCTCAAACACGCCCAAGGTCGCTTCTAAGCCGATGATATGCGTACCGGCCGGGAAATAAAACCAAAAATACTCCCCGGTTTCAATACAAGATAAGAAACGGGAGTTAAAATTTGTTGAGAACTCGAAACGGATATCCGCTGCTTCGGCAAAGGGTATTTCACCATTAATTGTGAAAACCCTAGAGGAAAAACCGCGGATTTCTCTTTGTGCATAACGTAAAGCTACACGGTGCATACCTGCAACGGGTACATATATTTCCCACTCTATAAGCTGACCGGGAACCCTCCAAGAAAACCCTCCAATTGTGTTTAAAACCACATTCGATGGGTGATATGGATATACAATCGGGCATGTACGGTCATTAAGCGGGAACAGTGTGGGGCTTGTTCTAAATAAAACATGCTGTGCTTGCACCGTAAGCATTTCCCCGGGTACTTGAGGAACATCTTGGTGAAGCGCACTGTATTCGGCGTAAGTAATAAGTGCTTGTGCGGGACTGGCCGTAATTTCGCTGTCTTCGGAAATATAGCCATCGCTGAAGATAAGTGTAACTGTATTGTTACCGGCATTGAGCCAAATAGAGGCTGGGTTTGCCGGACTGGTTCCTATTATAAAATTTGTATAGCGTGTAACTTCTACTTGAGAAGGAATTTGCTGATTCCCTGTTTGAGTACGCCACGCACTATGGGCGTCTGAGAAAAAGCGCCTAAACGGAAGGGCAGAATAAACAACTTGGCCATTTACATAAACGTCAGCCAAAATGTCTACGCTACCGGGTATTGCGGCATAGTTAACCGTCAAATGGTGGTAGCCTGCAGAATCTGCAAGCACCTCGAAGCTCATGTATGGAAGCCCCGGGTCACTTTCCGGCGAATCGGCGAAAGCCGGTACATAAAGCGAAAGAACTGCTATTAACGCGATTGTGCATGCAACCGCTAACCTAGAAAATCTCATCAATCATCACCCTTGCAGCTTCCTAATTTACTATAACTTTTGTGAAAACCTTGGCTTAAAAGCCAAGGTTTTCACAAACTCCCTGCAACTAAGTTACAGAGTCAAGATATTAAGATGATACTAGTCGTCGTCGCGTGCTTCAAGTGCTTCTTGTACAAATGGCATTAAGTGAGCTGGAACGTCTACTTCGTTGATCATACCTGTATCCATAAGGCCAAGGATAATACCGCCTACTACAGATTCAAATACGGGACGGAAGTCGCCGCCAAGCCACAATGTGCCTTGCCACAAGCGGTTGTATGCACCTTGATGGGTCCAGAAGCCGATAGCGTCCATGGGCTCCCATACTGGGTGAGATGCATACCACTGATAAATGTCTCTGTCCATATCTGTCCAGAAATCGTTCATGCCGCCTGGTGTTGCATAGCGTGCTGGAAGGCCTTGTGCTTGGCGCTCCATGTCGATAACAAGGTCGCGTGCCATTTCTGGACGCCATGTTGCCATGATAGCGATGAATACTTCAGGGGTAACCACGTCAGGGGTACCTACTAACAATGTTGTATTGCTGGTGTCATGTGTGGGGCTGTTGTACAAACCGGGGTTAGCGGTTTTAAGGTCGCGCCAGTCTCCTGATGCGGGCCATGATACGCGAGGACCCCATGGGAATGGAACCATACCATTTTCGAATCTTGCAGCGTCAGAATAAACATTCCAAGGATGACGTGATGTCATTACCAAGTAACCGTATTGGAACATTGCGCCGTGAGACATTGGGTTTTCCATCCATGTTTCTACGAATGACCATTGGCCTTCTGGTGGAACGCCTGCAGCCATACCATACTCGATGAAACCAGGTGCTCTCCACAAACGGTCTTGTACAAGACGTTGTGTGAAGTTAGCAAAATCGATGTATGCTTCATCAAGCATACCGGGGATGTTGGTTGCTGGATGCAGAATCCATGTGCCGTTTGACATGGTACCCATGCGCTTCCAATGTGAAAGGTGCATACCAATCATTTCGATTTCGTCTGGAAGAAGGGTGCGCAATTCCATGAAATAGTCATGGAAATCGTCCCAGCTCCAGCGGCCTTGCAAGAACATTTCTTGTGGGGTGTACTGGATACCAGAACCGCGTACTAAGTCACGGTTGTAAGAAAGGAACAACCATGAATAGTTACCTGTGTTGAAACCATGAGCCCTGCCGCGATGTTCGCCGATATAAGCAAACCAGTGGCGGGGAAGGTTTTCATGAAACCACTCTGTCATGTCAACAACTGCATCGTGGTTGGCAAGTGCGCGATACCAGTAACCTGCGCTACCGCTAAAGAAGTTTGTTACAGGGTTGCCTGCGGCTACGCTTGCGATTAAGAAATCGGGTACGTCTGTCCATGCGGCATGATCTGTAATGCTGTGATGGCTGAAGTCCATGGTTATGTTAAACCTTTCTTCAACCATAGCCCTGCGTGGGGCGTATCTTGCTGCATACTCAGGGTTGTCTGTGTCTGCGTTGCCTAAACCTGAGAAGCCAAGTGTTATGCCGCCAAGGTCAACGGCTGGGAAGTGACGATCTAAGAATGGCTCCAGATTGTCTAGATCCCACACAACATCGGGAAGTGTTTCGTCAACTTCGCCATTGTCGTCATCGCCGGGACCTGGCTCAGGTGCGCCAGCATCGTCGCCGTTGTCGTCTTCATCATTCTGTACAGGATCCGTAATGGCTGTGCCGCCATTATCGTCGCCGTTGTCGTCGCCATTTCTTCCGCAGGCGGCTACAAAAGCCAATGCAAGAACCAACAGCGCGAGTAGTAGTACTTTTTTCATTGCTGCATTACCTCCATCTTTTTTTGATATATATAATCCGCCTAAGTTGTGAGGCGGATAGATATATTCGAAAATACATTCGCCCCTATCCAAAGAGCTTACGGTGATGTGCAAAAAATATAGCAATTATCACTACGTGTATGCGGTGGCGGTTGTTAATATGCACATATTATAAATGATACAATTTGAAAATGCAAGCCTTTGTTGCTTTTTCATTACAAATACATTACAAAACCAACGATAAAGGGGCTGTATCATTATTGGACCTATCCAATTTGACACAACCCCCCTTGGTTATTTTAAATTATTTTGTTAAAAGCTGCCGAATGTTCCCTCTGCCTGCTTATCTGCGTGACCCGCCACCCATTAATCTCAAAATGAACATGAAAATATTTATAAATGCCAAGTAAAGCATCAATGCACCCACGATGGCAAGATTGCTGGCAAGTGCGCTTTGGTTTAGGTTACGCCCGTATTCATCTTCGCCATGGCCGGCCTCTGCGCTTAAGGCCACATGTGCAAAGTGATGCTTAATCATATGAGTACGGTGTGCGGTAATGCCAAGGAACAAAAATAACCCCACTACGCAAATCAAAAAGTCTAACATGCTGTTGCCCATGAAAATATTAGCAATTGATGCGATAATAATCCCAATAAGACCCATAAATAAGAGATTGCCAAACCGTGTTAGGTCAGCTTTTGTTACCATACCGTAAACCGCCATTACCCCAAAGCATACCGCTGTAAGCCCGAAAGCCATGCCCAAGGTATGAAGCCCACCGCCTGTATGGTAAGCATAAAGTACGGCAAAAAGGCCAAAAGTAAAGCCGTTTAAGATAGCGTATAGCAGGTACATAAATTTAGCCGTGACCGGGTTCATCTTGGTTACACGTGCAGAGAGCGCTATAACCAATGCAAATTCCACGATAAATACTACAAAAACAATCTGCTGCATACCAATAATAAAATCGGCAAAGGCATCGTTTACATTAATCCCGTAAATTATGCCAATTGTTGTAAGGGCTGTTACCATCAGTCCAACAAACATCCAGCCAAATACCCGTGCCATATAGGCGTTAACGGCGTATTTATCCAGCCTGTTCATATCTACTGTTGTTGGGTACTCGCTTCCATAACCATGTCTCATCATAGTTTATACCTCCTAGTTTCTTCATTTGCTTTTATTATATGCCTAAATATACGTAAATTATTGCTTTTGTGTTGTGTGTTGCTTTGGATCCGGTTTTGATACTTTGGTGAAAGGCGGTCTAGGTATTATAGACCGGGTTTTGATATTCTGGCCAGAGGCAAGCCACTTTATAGGTGAAACCTTTCTCTAGTACATCTTTGCACTGCTTTCAAACCGCCCTGTTGTTAAGCCGTTGGCTTCCACATATGCCTTGCCCTCCGTAGCCCACAACATCCCGCGCCGCATGATTTCTTGTGCGCTTGGGGCTTTATCGAACACACTGTCTATATGCCCAAGCGATGTGTAGAAAACACGGCCATTACCCCAAGATTTTGTCCACACAACGGGCATATCTACCGGTTTATTAGAAATGTGGTAGTAGGGTACATTTGAAGGGAAACGCGTGGTGGCAAGGATTTCTATGGCTGGGTCTATGTGCAGGTAATAATGCTCGCTTTTTACTGGGAAATCTGCTATGCCTGCTACAATCGGGTTGGAGTGAGCTGTGACGTTTACCATATATTCGACCGTGTCACCGCCGGGGTGGGACACCCATTGGCCGCCGGTTATGAACTGCCACTCTGTATTATTTCTAAACGAATCACACATGCCTCCATGGCAGCCAGCTAGGCCAGTACCCGCGCCTACTGCCTTGGCTACATTTACTACATATTCGTTAGGGATTTCGCCCATTGTCCAGCAGGACACCAGTAAATCAAGCCGCATAAGTGCCGGTAAGTCGGCTAAGCAGTCTAATGTATCTGATATTGTGACTTCAAATCCCTCACGTTCTAATATGCCCGCGAAACGCTTCGAGACTAACTTTGGCTCGTGGCCGTCCCAGCCGCCTTGGAAAATTAGTGCTTTTTTCATGCTGACCTCCTACTTTACCACAAAATTCGCGATTCTTCCGGGTACATATATGCTTTTAACAATCTCTGCTTCATCCAACTTATCAGCTAAGGCTTTACGTGCTATGGCCAAAGC
>Ga0131853_10001448_pt1 | contig 42353 bp, 19 predicted proteins | sample TergutLab28metaG_FD_92764 | JGI IMG/M metagenome (GOLD analysis project Ga0131853, IMG submission 92764) | Labiotermes labralis P1 segment gut microbial communities from Petit-Saut dam, French Guiana - Lab288 P1 (version 2) (version 2) | ecosystem: Host-associated > Arthropoda: Insects >...
ACCAACACACATCGTACCAGAGCAATACAACCCATGAAATAACTCAACAAATAAGTCGCAAGCTCCTGAGGATGGATGTATTAACATCCGAAACATGTTGAACATTAAATAATGAAATAAAAATCAAGTGACATCAACTTTGTCTCTCTTTATTCAACTATCAAGATGATGCACGGCCCAATAAACATAAGATTATCTGATAATCCTTTGTACAGTAAAACTAATCTAGACATCTTCGCTCTTCAGTGATGTTAGGCAGCGTAGGTACCCTTGAAGATGGCACGGATAGTTTGTCCCGAAACGTCGGTTGCTAATTACCAATATAACCTGCGTAACATCCCAGAAGAGCTAAGGTCTCAATTTATACCACGCCGGAAGCCTGAAGTCCAGCAAAAATAACCTAAATTACACTTAACTTTTCAATCAGAACTTACTCTATTCTGACTGCCATTAGATCAGGTACCCAACTAGAAGTTACAGTGGTTCCTGTGAATACCATAAAGATGTATAGAGGCAGCAGAGTTAAAACCCCGCACATTTTAACCTCTGCAATAGATAGGAGTGTTAACTTCACACTCCGGTCGCTTTAACCCAAGGAAATAAATCCCGGTACCCATTGAACTGAAGGCTCGGTGGATCCCAGAACCGGTCTGGACGTTTCGATGAAGGGAAAAAAAGCTTACCCTTGCCGTAGCCCCGTAAAAAATCCTGGGGCCCGCAATTATAAGACGATGTTTGATATTAGACAACAGAGGTAAAATTGAGTCAAATAATATCTGTGTGAAACCTGACAACAAATATTTTATCGTCTTCAGGTTAGGTTATGTTGAAAAGTGCCTAAATTAGATAATTCAGAATAACCTCAAAAGTCATTAAAACGCCTCTTAACAGAGCTGTTATTTATTTACCGCTGCCAAACCGAAAAATAATCACAGGTTTGGCTCGCAAGTTTATCCCTACAGACATGACGCGTAAATAATTGGATAAAAGTATTCGTTTTGTTAAGAACTGGAGGGAGACGCGGTTGAAACCAACACAATAAAAATAGAAACGCGCGGGCAGTTTTCGGGTTACGAAATATGCGAAATACTTCAACCCGAACTTACATAAACATTCCAATTAATTATTAATAATATTAATTACTGGTACGTGATGTATTCTTCATATAATTAATCATTAATAGTATAAATGCTGATTCCAGTGGCCCCGCAGTCAAAAGAGTGGGTCTGTGACCGCTCGCTTGCTGGGATAGTGGGGTCGAATCCCTCCGGGGGGGGGGGGGCATGGATGTCTGTCTTTTGTGAATGTTGTGTGTTGTCAGGTAGAGATTTCTGCGACGGGCTGATCACTCATCCAGAGGAGTGTTACCGAATGTGGTGTGTCTGAGTGTGATCGTGAATCCTCAACAGTGAGGAGGTTTTGGCCCACTGGGGGCTGTCGAGCCACGTTAAAAAAAAAATGCAATTATTATTATACTCTGTGTGTCTCAGATGACAGATGTACCGATGGAAATGACATTTTAAACCTGTGCGCTGTCACTGTAACAACGTATACATGACCGATGAGGGAAATTAGAGAGGGTGGAGTCAATTCACACTTAAGAGAATTTCGGGATATATGAAAGTTTCAGAAACGAACCTCTTACATGAGTCGAGAACTGCGTTCGAAAGGCCACAGTAAGAACTCCGTGTACAATGAACTGGCTGCAGATAACTGCACAGAGACAAAGCGTTCAGTTTATATAGCAGCCGCGCACCGAGGGGTGGTTCAGCTGAACTGTAGCGTATCACGTCGGTCTCCAAGGATGCATAAGTGAACAGTCGTGAGAAACCTCAGTGACGTCTCCCTCTGGAGTCATTAAACACGCCCTTATGCATCTGCATAAATCGTTGTCAGTGATCTGCGGATTCAGTAACATTTTGCCACAACTACCACAGTTTCCCATCCTCTCCATGTATGTGATTCGGTGATTAGCCTGCCAAATGTTAGGCTATAACGCAGTAAATTTCGAACATATGTCCTAATTCCGTCAGAAATTACGTGGCAAATTTCATACACATTCCACGTGTTTCCTTCACCAAATCAAAGAATTTATTTCCTACTTCAATAATAAACCAAAGGGCTGGGTAGCTCAATTGGTATAGCGACTGACTACTGGCTGGACGGTCCGGGATCGAATCCCGGTGGGGACGAAATATTTCGCCCGTCCAGACCGGCCCTGGGGCCCACCCAGTCTCCTATACAATGGGTACCAGGTCTTTGTCGGGGGTAAAGTCCGGCCGAGGCGTGCTGCTGACCACTCACCCCCTTCTAGTGCTGCAGTCATGGAAGAGTATAGCTATACCTCTACCCACCCTCTGAGCCACACCGGGCCTGTAACGGGATCACTTTACCTTTACTAATAAATCAAAGGTAAAGTAATCCCATTGCAGGCCTGGACAGGCCCTGAGGGTTCAAGGAGGCTGAGGCTCCAAATTTAAAGTCAAACGGCACGTGAAGGTGGTAAGGTAGTCCGCCCTACGCACCGGCCGCCTTTAAAGCCCAGGAAATTTCTGGTACTAATTTCTGTTAGAGGCTGAGTCGACCCCAGGGCCATGGTACGACCGGAAGGATTATGTCAATAAAAAATCCCCAATTCTAATTAACCTACGGGTTTCTTTCCGTATTCTGACCTCTTATACGTACTCATTGGTGGTGCCATGACTGCCACACGTTCCACAATTTCCATAGCTTATAATTACTGATCATCTGGTTATTGCTCATGTACTATATTGCCTTTCAGCTATCAAAAAAAAAGCGCACAATGCCACAACATAACAGTACGAGCACATACGCCGAGGAAATAAAACAGATGTGACGAGCATGATACATTTACAGTTTGATACAATATATTTCGGGTTTACGTTGGTAACTAATACCTTTCATCAGTCAGTATTCTTCATTATAATTATACCCATTTTCCATAAACAAATATACATTACACCGTGCATAGCGCATATTTTCCATTTTTAAAAGGATTTCATTTGCAAATTCAGGTGGATTTTGTTTCCCCGCTTTTTTTTTGTTCAAACCAAATAGGAAAATGGAAAAAGTTAGACAGATCCAGTATAACTTATTTATGAACTCACCAAACAGGGAAAAAAGTTTTCTGAAAACTTTGTCTTCTAATACTTGTAAATATTTCCTTCTTTCTTTTGTGCACGTGTCAGTTTCTAGCTGCTGTGTTTTCTTTTACAGTTATTCTATTGAAAGGGATCATCAGACAAGTTCATAACAAGCATCAAGCCGCTTGCTCTGCTTCTTCAGCGAAAACAGCTAAAACATTGGGCGAATAAACGATCGCAAGGCATTAAGGTGTAATTTTTGGGCGAACCGAATTTTTATAATGGGTGTTGCTTAAATCAATTCATTCCAGGGGACAATTATGTTCAAATGTGGGGAGGGGAGGCCATTAGGCACAGACCCAATGGGCACAGAGAATGGCATTCCATCGATGAGGACTATTTTAACGGTCTCTGCACTCTTGGCCAGAACAGTCCCCAAACAGATTTCATTCGAACAAAAGTTAAGCGAGATACTTTAAAGTGTAGGAAAATAACAAGCCACAAAATTTGTTAGTAAAGCATAAAATAAATCTAACTTACGCATCACATGGAAGCAGTTCTGGCAATATACCCAAAGATTGTATTGAAACAAAGGAATCACATGGAGTTCTGGCAATTAACCCAAAGAGCATAATGCAAAACAGGCATAACATGAACTTAAAAGGTAAAGTGATCCCGTTACAGGCCCGGTTTGGCCCAGAGGGTGGGTAGAGGTATGGTTCTAGTCTTCCATGACCGCAGCACTAGAAGGGGGTGAGTGGTCAGCAGCACGCCCCGGCCGCACTTTACTCCCTGGAAAGACCCAGTACTCATTTTACAGGAGGCTGGGTGGGCCCCAGGGCAGGTCTGGAAGGGCGGAAAATATCGTCGCCACCGGGATTCGATCCGGGACCGTCCAGCCCGTAGCCAGTCGCTATACCGACTGAGCTACCGGGCCCACATCACATGAACGTAGTTCTAGAAATGAATCCAAAGGGCGTAATGTCGTACGCTTATGTGTTTACACCGAGGGTACACGGGACCGGGCAGCTAAGAAAGACAACGAGCCTAAGAGGGACGATGTAACAGGGAATGGAGAAGATTACACAGAACGGAGTTTTATGATCCGGACTGGGCACCGAATATTATTCGGCATATCAAATCAAAAAGAATATGATGTACGGGACATGAGGCAAGTATGAGGGAGAGGAGAGGCGAATGTTGGGTTTTGGTTGGCAGACCAGAGGGAAAGAGACCTCTTGGAAGACCTAGGTGTAGATGAGATGAGAACAATACAATGGATCTTCAAGAACTGGGATGGAGGGCATGAATTGGATTGATCTGGATCAAGATAGTCACAAGTGGCGGGCGTTTCTGAATGCGGTAATGAAATTTCAGGTTCCATAAAATGCGGGGAATTTCTTGACTGGCTGAGGAACTGTCAGCTTCTCAAGAGGGATTCTATTCCACTGAGTTGGTTAATATTTACAAGCTGCCACCCAATTCACCCTTCCATTAACACATTCTCTCTGCTACTGTTCATTGTAACTTTTCCTCTAATCCAATCCTCACTCATCCAATTAGTCACCAATTCATCAAATTCTTCCTTCAAAATTCATTCATATCCTATATTCTTATTCCAACTAACTCGGGCGCTTACAGGCCGACACCAGTTAACTCAGACACACTCACTAACCCTCTCGTTCTCCTTAACTCCCACATTTACTACACCCCTCGCACGAATGAAACCTCGTACACTCATGAAATGGTGCTTAACATTTTACAGTCTCATTCTTCTTTGTGCTCTCTCTCAATCCTTTTCATGCTCTCTCTCTCTCCTTCAATCCTTTTGTGCTCTATCTCCTTCAATTCTCTTCGTCCTCTGTCTCTCTCTCTCCTTCAATCCTTTTCGTGCTCGCTGTCTCTCCTTCAATCCTTTTCGTGCTCGCTATCTCTCTCTCATTCAATCCTTTTTTGTGCTCTCTCTCTCTGTCTCCTTCAATCCTTTTCGTGCTCTCTCTCTCTCCTTTAATCCTTTTTGTGCTCTCTCTCTATCCCTCAATACTTTTCGTCCACTCTCTCTCTCTTTTTCAATCCTTTTCCTGCTCCCACTGTCTCTCCTTCAATCCTTTTCATGATCTCTCACACACAACTCACTTACCTCTAACTAACTCCCTCATGATCGATGGTTCCATTACTCTCATTTATCCACAATCAATCGCTCAATCTTTGACACTCATTAAGGCACTTGCTAGAGATAACACCAGTTAATGATTTCTCCAGACAATCCATCAATGAATAATGGTAAGAAACTTACTCTGATCACGTCACACTTTCATACAAACTACATTTCACAGCATCGAAACACTTCCGGTTCTGCTTTCAAGGAGAAACTCGTAGGATGATGGATTCGTAGACAGCTCCAACAACAATGGAGAGATGGAGAACGAAAATAATGGAAAGTTTAAAGAATGTGCCTTGTGAGTAAAGTACATACAAGGAGGAAACAAGTGCAGGAAAAGGAACAACGATCAGACGCTATGGATGGCCTGAACAAGAACGGCTGGTAGCACTTTAAAAAAGGAAATAAATGAAGTGAGAGGACAACAAAGAAGGCTGATAATTCAGGAGGGCGAAGTGGATTGATACGGCGTACAGACGGAGACCCGACCATCAGCAGTAAACCACATATGGCGGACATCGCAAGACTGAAAGAGCTTCAAGTTTAGAGTCAATCAGGCTGCCAACGTGTACTCGTAATGCTCTGCTGTCGCCCGCAGCAGCGATCCTCCGATATCTCCTGATTCATGGACAGGCAAAATGAAAGCAGAACCTCAGAGGAAGATACCTAACCTCTACTGTACATAAACGTATTTCAGATTCCATTAAGACGCTCGGGCGAAATCAATTTTGCGTATCACCGCTCAAATACGGAACTTGGTCGAACCCGAAGGGAAAAAGCATGAGAAAGAACTAAAGCAAGGGAACGAACAAGAGAAAGTGTTATAGTCGCAGTATTGAACATATGCAATTAATACGAGATTTTCGGTTATCACAGCGGTGTTGAAGATTCAACTATTCTGGGATACGACACAGTGTCGGTAGGCAAGTGATTTCAGAAATATCAGAGGATCGTAATGTCTTCACCTTAAGCGTCAAGCACCCCAAACACAGTTGCTTGATCCTGAAGACGGGGGCAGCACGACGCTCAGAAACGCTGGAAACTACACACTATATACTATACATAATTAAGGTAATGACACCAAACGGCATGTGACACACTACTCGTGACAACGGAAAGTACCACATGGGATATTCATGGATACGAGGAAGAATTTGCTGATTTGGACAAGATTCAAACACCTCAGATTAAGAGGCATGTCGAGGTCTCTCGCAAATATGGTGATGAGTTTTCGCGTCCTTCGAATTGGTGACTTCAAAGTTCATGGCTGGGATCTTATATGGATGACTCTTGAGGCACTTTGTTTACCCCTGGAGACTCACAGTCTCCAGTTTCTGGAACTAGAAGACAAAGGTCTGTTTAATATTCTCTCTCTTTACGTAACCATGTCCTAGTTCCATGATTAATGACTGCGGTGTGTCGGTACTGGTAATCCTGCACATTCATTTCAACAGCATGGCATTGGCAATGCAGGAAACAGACGCATTTACTGCGTACACCCTGGATAGATGAGACAATGGATAGAAGTACGTGTTCTTGTGACTGCAGGATATCGCGTTTTATCCTAGTTTAGTGGAGGATAATTGGAAACGAAGACGTTTATATTTTAACAAGCTATACTGAAATCCAGTACTTAGGTTCAAACCTGAAAGATCAGTCAAACGACCAGCACAAGTAGTAAGAATTTGTTCACGGCTGCCGTCACCGGTCTCTATCATATTCTGTGCGATCTTCCCACTGCTCTCCGGTAGTTGAGCCGTTAGATTCTTAATTTGCACTCATGAGATCCCTCTTAAAACTCTCAAACCTATTGTCTCAGATCCTTCTGTCTGGCCACAGTCCATAGGTTCACAGTGTCTTTCAGCAACAAGTTCTCCACAAAGTGCGATCTAGTGCTTCCTCTTTCAAATTCCAGTGTCTTCTCGTCCCCTTAATGCCGTCTAGAAGCTGCTTACCTCGTCTTCATCGTCTTCCCGTCCCTTCTATCGTTCCTTATATAACGTGTTTAGAGGACTGTTCTGAAGCAACACATAACCAAACCAGTTAATCTTCTTTCTTTTTATTCTATATACGACAGTATTTTCCTCATTGACTGTACGTGATACGTCTTCATTTTTCACACCGATCGGTAAAATTGATTTCCTCCATCCTTTTCCAATAGATTTCACAACATTTACAGCTATTTCAATTTTTCGAAATATCTAAAGTTCAGCACCATAAAAATATATGCTCCAAATGTAGAATATCACTAGTTTCTTCCCGGAATTTAAGTCCAATGCTCTGGCAAAAGAGTCTTCTTCTTCTTCTTCTTCTTCTTCTTCTTCTCATAGTAAAAACCAACTAGATGCACTAATTTCTCAAATTTATTTTTGGAATAAAACTAATCATGTTTCGGACAGTTCTTCTGTTCATCATCAGGAGTTTTTCACTGTACTCACAGCAAACCTGTATGACATATACCACTGCTGTGTGTACAGTGAAAAACTCCTGATGATGGACAGAGGAACTGTCCGAAACATGTAGAGTTTAATTACAAAAATAAATTTAAGAAATTAGTGCATCTAGTTGGTTTTATTATATGAATTTATCACGATACACGATCACCTGAACGTCAAAGTCTTCTTCTTGTCTTTGAATGCAGCTGTCATCAGGTCATCTTAGGTTTAATTTCACGTGTGGGTCTTGCTTCATTTGTTATCACGCTACAGATTATTATTCTATTAACCTATGACGACAAAAATGTGTATATAAACCTTAGCAAATCCATTTTAAAATATGCGAAGTCCCTGCTAAGAACAAAGAATTGTCAAAATGGGTAAGTCACATGTTTAATAAAGCCCAGTTGTTGTTCACATATGGATTTGTTCTTGGAATGTCGATAATGATTCACTGAACAAAAAGCACACATGGATAAAAATGTTTCATTGTGGGAATAATTACATTCGAAAACACAAGCGACATGACAAAATTCCTAGGCGCATGCGTAACACGATGAACAGTATATATAAGGCACCAGACGACTGCCACCGAACAAACAGAAGATACATATAGTCGTAAGTTAGAGTTTACATTCACACCTTACCCGTTCTAAGCCCGAGTTGTCAGCGTTCCAGGCAATGACTGGAATGCCCAGATATCCAGCGAGTTGCAGGAAGTATTGCGCAGACGCCGTGCTTCTTCCATATTTCTCATAGTTCAAAAGGTACAAGATGGCGGACACATTCGCCTTGAGGAACTCATTGCACAATGAGTTCAAGATTTCTGCAACAAAACAGAAAGTTGTAAAGTAATGTGCATGCTCAGACAGCTTCAAAAAGATATCTGATACACCTATGGTTGTGACTAAGAAGACGGATGCATGCTGACGCCAAACTGTCTGGTAAATATGAACCGTAGTTCCAAGCAAACATTCCCTCATCATCAAAATATACACTGAGGTAGACTCCAGTTGGAATGTGATGGCACACGGTGACACACGGGAGGGAAAGTGAAGGGGAAACTGGCGAATGGAGTGGGGAGCCAGTACTCTTCACACTACCTCGGAACATGGTGTATCCAGCATTACTACCGCTGATGCGCACAACTCGGCTGCCAGGAGTCGACTGAACTGACCCCCCCCCCTCGATTTAAATGGACTCGTTCTTTCGCCGAAAGACGAAATCTGGTTTCTGCGCGTGTGCCATCACATTTCAACTAGCCTCTACTGAGCTGCCTTCAACATCACGGTATACTGGTGATGGTCATAAACACTTATTCTAAAATAATTAAATATTTATGAGCCTCAACATCCTGGAAACTTCCTGGTCTGTCCGGGATCGAATCCCGGTGGGGACGAGATTTTCCGCCCGTCCAGACCGGCCCTGGGGCCCACCCAGCTTTCTGTAAAATGAGTACGGAGTCTTTCCCGGGGGTAGAGGCAGTCGGGGTGTGGGGCTGACCCCCACCCCTTTCTAGTGCCAAGGTCCTAGAAAGAGTAGAGCTATATCTCTACTCACCCTAAGTGACTTCGTGGCCTGTAAAAAGGGTGAAACCCACCTACATCCCAATAGGCAACCAACTTCAAGGCCCATAATCAGTAATCTTAAACCTTAAATACGACTTTCAACTAAATTAGAGATATACATGATAATTCGGTACCTGCTCACTAACGACACTTCGTCTCCGCTATGGAGAACAACAATTTCCAGCTGTTTACTGCAGTAACCACAGTTATTTCTAAGAGTCAAATGGAGTAAACAAGTACAAGGTGTGCAAAAAGAATTCAGTTTCCTTTACCTTTAAAAGGGCAGTACCTGCAATAGTACAGCCACTGTGTTTGAAATGGAAAAACACAAACACTAAAAGCTAAATAAGTAATAAGTGAATGAAAAGTTTTACTATTTAGAAGATGAGTCGTTGAGCTAAACAAGAAATTGAATGCTTTTATGAAACCTGTAAGGTCATTGCGTAAAAGAACTGTAATATAAGCAGAGCTACTCCATTCCAGTGCAAACCACCAATATCCACTTATTCCATTTCCATTTTAATATCGTCTACTGTATAATCTCAGTCAGGTGACCGTTCTCCGGACCTAAATTTTAACACCGGACATTGGAAATACGAGGAACAACATACCACTACCGCAGACATGTAATAGCATGTTTGTATGCAAAGGAAGACAGAATTAAACCAGATACAGAACATATGGACATAGAATAGACAAAATATTTGAATGTTAATTTTTGAAATAGAAGGAAAACCACTCTGGATTTAAATTTCTCATCTATTGCCAGACAATAAACAAAATGATTCGAAGCTCCAAAATTTTATGTTTTTTGTACCGCGCATTGTGATACAATGATGTAATTTTGACCAACAAAATGCATGTTTTAAATTAATGTTTTAATTCAGTTCTTCTTGTCTTCTACATGTTTCGAACATTTTATGTTCATCTTCATGAAGACTATATTGTACATGTAGCCTTATATGTTACGTTTTACATGCATTTATGCAAGCTGTCTCTCAGGTTGAAGGATATATCTAGCACATCCGTCAATAATTGTAATTAACCAAACAAAAAGATTGATTCATCATAACTAACACAATGCATTACTGTTCTTACTTAGTTTGCCCATTCCCTTCCAACCATAAAACGAACTCCTTGCATTTTACAGAATCATATGTTTCATCAACATCCACACAAGATCACAATACTGGTCCCTCTCGTAAATCGGATTAATCTATTTCAAACCATTTTATTATCTTATCGATTTAATATCCAATTTAATACTCTCCTACCATCTACAATTAGATCTTCTAAATGTCCTCCTTACTTCTTGCGCTTCCAACATATAACGTCTTCTCTATCATCCGTGCTACATGTCCTGCGCATCTGATCCCCACAATCCGACCCAGTGTTTTACTAAGAGTGCAAATCATGAAAAAAAAGTGTCGTTACGCAATTTTCTCCAGCCTACTGTCACCTACTGTCACCTACTGCCTGCTCGGAAGAAATATAAGAATTACGATTGTGTACAAAAAAAATCCGGAAATATTTTCTTCTCAACCTGATCAATTAGTAAATAAACACGTAACCACCTAATACGGTTGATGTGAGTCAAAATTAAAGCGCCGATTTTTAAGTGCATCTAACTGGAAAAGGGGGTGATACAAACGGCTTAGATTCAACAGAATTCGAAGCGCGTATTGTGATGACGTCAAGCGTATTTTTTTTATACGCGTTTGATGTGTTCTGCATTGTATCACTGAGCATAATGCCCATAATTGACCTAGTTTATATGACACACGCTTACCAGGCTTTTAATTATCACTCCGTATCGCATTAATGCCTCTCACATGCTACCCATTTGATATTATGAGAGCAATCATTCTACAGTGCCTCAAGCGACCGCACGACATTACAGTTTATGATCTGCAATTCCTACAAAATGCAGTAATGTTTCCTAAACTTACTGTTGCAGCATGTACCTAAAAAATTCTCACTTATTGTTCGGAGCCCCCTGCACAGAATAATTTCAAATTCCCCCCCCCCCCCCCCACCCTCCCAATATAAAATTCGCATAATGATGTCTATGGGTAAACAATATAGTTAAATTTTAATATCCTTTGTTAAAAATTAGTCACAATCACTGAAACGTCCTTCCAGTAATGACATTAGGATTAAATTAACCCTTTAAACTCCGAATTAAATCCCATATGCCGTTTTCTGGCATTGTTAGGAGCTCACCATATTCTCCACGTTAGCAGGATAAGGGTTAAGGGAAAGCTGAAGGAACAGAAAAGTAACTGCTAAGCTAGACGCACACACGCATAGGCCGATCCGTCCCAATATATCGGAGAAACTTATGGCTGCTATCAAATTATGAACAATTACAATTTACGCTTAGGATACAACAGATATCTGACGTCACAAATAGGAGACGAGGAACAGTTATAATAATGTCTACACACACCACCCAGTACTCGGCGTATACGAGATAGAAACACAAATTCTGTGATTAGCAACATATACCATAATTTGTGACTTTAGAATATATATATATAAAGGTAAAGCAGTCCCATTACAGGCCTGGACAGGCCCAGAGGGTTCCAGGAAGTTAAGGTTCCTAGATTTCGTGACAACGGCATAGGATGGTGGTAGGTTGTCAGCCCTACGCACCGGCCGCCTTTACCCCCAGGAAATACTCCTGGTACTCATTTCTGTTAAAGGCTGAGTCGACCCCAGGGCTATAGTGCTATCGGAAGGATTTTATGTCAATGAAAAATCCACTTTCACCAGCTGGGATCGAACCAGAGACCTTCCGATTTGTAGCACAGCACCTTAACCACTGTGCAACCGCGGTCCCCATATATATATATATATAAATTTTAACACAGTCCAAACCGAAAGATATGTTACTATGTATCAATTCTAACTTCAGTTCCCTATCAGCTCTTCACACAACTCATGTTATATCACAGGCAATTTAACCACTCAATGTTTTAGTAGAATTTTAACACTGGTGTAAGTTTTATGGGATCCCATAAGACACTCAGTTCAATGTGCACTACATGCAACCTGTTTTAAATTTTATGTAAAGATGGCCCGATGATGGCATGATGACGAAAACTTGTCACCAATAAGTTAAATAAGTGAAATATTGTTGTGTTCACTGAACAAATAAATTTCTTATTGTATTTCAAAATTATTTTCTATGAACAGAATCGACTCAATTCGCAGACCACTGACTGACAGACATCGGCGCATTCCTTCCACAGCCACTATTGTGGAGTTCCTGCAAAGCAGCAGCGCGCTTGTGAAGGGCAAGGCATTAGATAGAACTGGAGATACGGGGAAGAGCAACTATCATTAGCATGCATCAAAGGCGAAGTTCCTTCTTTGATCAGTAAACAAATAATACGTTTCGCATAGTGTAACTCTCACATTTAGCTCGCTTCGCAGTTGACTCTAAACGTACAGTTACCGAACGTTTCGTGCTGCCCTTTAGAGAGTTTAAAACTGAAAATTTGAAGAAAGCAACTGCGAAGTCCCAGTATTTCTACATTTGTTGTTAATTTATACGGAAAACAAACATCTAGAGCATTTGAGACGAGGTATAAATAAATGAGAACACAGAAGTTATTCGTACGTGTTCAGAAAATTACTAAAAGGAAAGATTTAAACTAGGTCAAACACAACTACTGTACTCTATATGCTGGAGTGTGTTTCGACCTAATTCTGTTATCTTCAGGGCAGTAATATAAAATTCATAAAAGTATCGTGTAAAATTTTATCAGATAGCAGGAATACCTAGGATGTATTCTAATACAGCTTTACAGAATACTGCTATTACTTTCAAAATAATGATCTGAATACGACCGAATTGTGTCTATACACGCTGCCAGAACAAAGTATAGAATATATATTTAACATTCGTAGGTCCGTACATCGCTAACAGATTCACAGAGTACAACCAACAAGATGCAATGTTTAACAATTTATTTATTTCTGTTAGGCGCTCTACATGTTTCAGAAGGGTTTTCCGTCCATCATCAGTAGCTCAAAACTGCACATACAGGGTCAGGTATTTGTCAGACCAATACCGCAGTATTGGTCTGACGCTGTATGTGCAGTTTTGAGCTCCTGATGATGGACGGAAAAACCCGTCTGAAACTGTAGACATTAATGTAAAGGGATAACTTGAAGCCCTGCAGGATAATCATGAGGGAGACGATAATGGTCCTGTAGTATGTAAACATTTTGGAATATAACAGGATCGCCATTCGAACCTAATCGTATTCGGAGATTTTGATTTCATAAATATTGCACGGTACAAGAAAGAGTTCAAAATTCATCTATGGGTAGTTAAAAATAATAACAATAATAATAATTCTGACACTAATAAACAAATATACTACCTTGGAAGAAGGCATCACGAAATGCTAGAATGAACGTACGAGTATAATAAAATTAATTATATACGTCAGCTCTATAAATAAATAGATAGTGCTGACGTATATAATTATATTATACAAATATACGGCCTACATATCAACTACACGCTCTGTTACTTTCACGTACATTCTAGTATGCCCTACAAGCCCAAAAATCACAAAAAACTCAAATCAATATAGTTTGAAAATTAATTTGTGTTTTAAAATGAAATTAATTTCGTTATTAATCGCCAAAGAATTAACACCATTCAGCCACAGAGTGTACCTTCAGTTGATGGTATTTTGACCACATCAGAAGCAACGCCGTTGTAAATATGTAAGTAGTAATTGGTTAACAGAGCAGAGGCAAAATTAGAACCCCACCAAAAAACAGCTTCTGTATTTTATTAACCATAATTCAATTCGGTAGGTAACCTTAAAGTGTTGATAAGAGAATTGACCACGAAATTAATTTTACCGTCGAATTAAATGACACGCCTCCCCGCGCCCCCCGCCCAAACACACATCACAGTTTCCACTTCGCACGACCCACTTCGCGGTTGGCCACTCAATCTGCAGCCAGCCAGCCAGCCAGCCAACCAGTCAGTCAACTCACAAAAGCTCTGCACTTCATCACTCGTAACAAGGGCCCTACATTAGATTGCCCACTCCAGCGACACACATACATTGTACTGCAACAAAGCCCAACAGGGGCGGGAAAGTACCAAGACGTCGCCTCACCCAAATTTATGGAGCGAACTTATGACGTTTCACACAACAAAATCTTGCCAGTGAAATTACTGAGACATATTTCCGGGGAAAAAAAGAGCTAAATATGAATCAGCCGCAGCACCATAACAAGGTAGGTGCCGTAAGTAAAACGCGACACAGTGGCGCGTTCGCGTAACCATTGTTGCAATGAAAAAAGTACGTCCTCTGTGTTATTATTGAGATGCAAATCACTGTCAAATTTATGGGAATATCGAGTGATGCACAACAATGCAGTAAAGACGAATTTACGTCGCCGCCAGTAACGAAACCTACTTCGGTCTGCATGTACAGTGAGCGATTTTTTGTTCGGGTCGTAAACAAATTTGGATTTTTTTAAATTTTCTACATAGGTTTTTCATAAAAGTCGCCAAAATCAAATTTCGCGGAAAACTGTCCAATGGGGGGCCGCGCTGCTGATACATTCTGACAGAACGGACGGAAGGACATGGCGAAGCCAACAGGCGCTGTTCGCGGCTTCAACAAACCGCCTGGTGAGAAATGTACTTATTTACAATTAATGTGTCTCCAGGTTTCGGGTTAGCTGCCTGTCTCTTCTTCAGGTGAGTGCTTAGTGAGCTGTACAGAGAGAAAATGTCATGGGAATTGAAATGGGGTTAAGCCAAATGTGAGGGTAGTGAAGTGAAGTTGAGTGAAGTTTAAATGGGAAGAAGTGAAGTGTAGACAAGTGTAGTGAAGTGGAGTGAAGTGTAGTTGGGTGAAGTTCAAATGGGAAGAAGTGAAGTGTCGTAGTGAAGTGGAGTGAAGTGTAGTTGGGTGAAGTTGGGTGAAGTTTAAATGAGAAGTGAAGTGTCGACAAGTGTAGTGAAGTGGAGTGAAGTGTAGTTGGGTGAAGTTTAAATGAGAAGAAGTGAAGTGTCGACAAGTGTAGTGAAGTGGAGTGAAGTGTAGTTGGGTGAAGTTTAAATGGGAAGAAGTGAAGTGTCGACAAGTGTAGTGAAGTGGATTGAAGTGTAGTTAGGTGAAGTTTAAATGGGAAGAAGTGAAGTGTCGACAAGTGTAGTGAAGTGGAGTGAAGTGTAGTTGGGTGAAGTTTAAATGGGAAGAAGTGTCGACTAGTGTAGTGAAGTGAGGTGAAGTGTAGTTGGGTGAAGTTTAAATGGGAAGAAGTGTCGACAAGTGTAGTGAAGTGGAGTGAGATGTAGTTGGGTGAAGTGTAGTGAAGGTCTTAGTAACAGGGTGTTTACCATTATTAGAAAAAATATATATATCATATGATTTTTGTGCTTATATGGCTGTTTCTTTTATCACATTCTTTCATATTCTGTTGGTTCCATTTTTTATCATTGTGCATACACTGTATATATATATATATATGGTTGTATGTTTTTTATTCTTCTGTTTAATTTTATAAATTATGTATTTTTACTATCATGTATGTTCTGTTCTGGGTATTCTATTTCATTATGTCGTTCTGTGTATTGTTTGTGTGTAAATGTGTACTGTACTGCCTGCCACCGGGTGTCAACACAATTGCAGTTAACAAAATATATCATAACAATTACGGTTCCGCCGGAATACACGGAAGAACAGCCCTACTGTCCGTCTGAGCATGCGCTCTCCAAAACAACTCATTCTAGTAACTTCGTGGAAGCGACTTCTTGTTCAGAAGTTAATTGTGGCTCAGATGACTGTGAAATTCTCCGACTTCCAGAAGACTCCATCTTTACATACCACAGTCAAAGAGCCCACCAACTTTCCTTTTCTTTATCCGTATGGAATCGGTCTACACCCACATACTGTATTTACGAAAGATGTTTTGTACTCGCGCGAAGGACACAATAAAATATTCCATCACAAAAAATTGAAACATTTTGAACTTAATAAACTTCATAAAACACTAAAAAAAATCTACTTACAAATACCTGAAGTTGGATTATTTCTGTCGAAGATCAACGGATTATAAGCAAAGTGTGAATAACAAACTATCACGTGTCAATACAAAAGAATTCTATAAAACTGACAGTGGTGCCACCACCGGAGGTCAAGGGAAGCTATTACATTTCATGCACTTCCTTTGGCCACAGATAGAGTCAGCATTGTCAATTTTTTATGGTAGTTTTTTTGTTGAAAACAAATTTTTAGGTAGGTTTTCGCCCTTTTTATGGGCAACGAAGGCCCTTAGGTTCAGTAGAGGTATAGCTCTACTCTTTCTAGGACCTCGGCACTAGATTGGGGTGGGGGGTCAGCCCTACGCCCCGGCTGCCTCTACCCCCGGGAAAGACACGGTACCCATTTTACAGGAGGCTGGGTGGGCCCCAGAACCGGTCTGGACAGACGGAATACTTCGTCCCCACCGGGTTTCGATCCCGGACCGTCAAGCCCGTAGTTAGTAGCTATTCCGACTGCGCTACCCGACCCACAAAAAAAAATTTGAGAGGAATTAACCCTTCTCCTGCTAACGTGGACAATATGGTGAGCTAATAATGCCAGCAGATGGCAGGTGGAATTTAACTCGGCCTTTAAAGGGTTAATGGAAACAAAGGAATAGAAATGGGCTCTGTAATAAAAGTGTGTCTCTTGAAGAGGTCCATTCCGTAGTTCAGTACGCCATGTCAGGCAAACAGACGTTACTGTATTAGTGTATGTGTGCGATGATTGGGGTTTCTCCGGTCTGTGAAGCGTTATGACTCAGAGATCTCTTCTGGTATACTAGAAAAATTCTTAACCACAAAATGGATTACAATGTAGACCCTTCTCCAATTAACTGGAACATTTGAACCATTACACTTCCAGATATTCAAGAGGACCAAAGCTCATCCAGGTTCTAATTACACGTTTTATAATGCGATTACTGCAGCCCCTAATTATCCGCATCCCCTGCTACATGAAGTCCTTATCAGTTTTTGTTCAGGACAGCTGACTGTGCCAATGGTGATGATGATGATGATGATAAAGAACTCACATTCAGCTAGCCTTACTAACACAGACAGTGTTCTGTGTTTGTGTGTTTGACAGTTCTCAAACTGGGAGGCATCATTATAAAGTAGCTTCATTAGAGAGGAGTTGATACGGTGAGGCACGTCGCTTTTGACGAGCTACCCCACAATAACCCGTGTTCTGTCATCCACGTACGAGGGTGGAGAGGGGGAAAAATATTACTCGCGAAATCTGGAACTTGTTTACATACTGATCGATCCTGCATAGTCACGTATTCAAAGTTCGTCGGTGTTGTGACGTCACGATAACTTCGAAACATCAACAAAAACCACTTCGTTGCATTCTTTATACCTTACAAACCTACACAAACACACAAATAACGTTGTAAGAGTTCAAATTTTGTCCTCACTGTGTCCCCAGATACGAGCGCAAAAGCGTTCCTTATAATTACGGACAGACACAGTGCTTCGTGTGGCCGTGATTTTCCGGGACAAATCCGCTGACATTAAGAGGTCGACATGTATATGTACATTGTTCAGTAGGCATTGCAGTTACAAACACTGCTCTTATAAGTTATCTGTAGGTAGCATCACCGATTAAGTACCGGAGTAGCGTAGTCGGTATAGTGGGGCTGGGTCCGGGTTTCGAAGTCCGGTAGGGAAATGAGATTTTCTTCCCTCAAAACGACTAGACGGGCTCTGGGGCCAAACCAGCCCCCTATCCAATGGGTACAGGGTTTATTTTCCGGCAGTTAAGTAGCCGTCGCTTAAAATCTTCTCCTTCAAGTGTCGAGATTAAGAATGAGTAGAACTGTACCTCTATTCCCCCTATACGCCTTCATGGCGCGAACAGAGAAAACTTTATAAAACAGCACCGATTATTTTCTTAGGACTTCTTTTAAAAATATTTTCCAGTTTATGGTTGACATTCTTAGTGACAATGGGATTCATTTACAGCCCCTCAATGTCTATAATATGTATATATATATATATATATATATATTTCCTGTGGCGCTGCGGCCCAATGAGGACCATGGCCTCCTCATTGCTTTCTACATCACGCACAATGACGCATCACAGTCGGTAGGACTCCTCTGGACGATTGATCAGCCCGTCGCAAGAGACCTCTACCTGACAACACACAACACTCACAACAAACATCCATGCCCCCAGTGGAATTCGAAACCACGTTCTCAGCAGGCAAGCGGCCGCAGAACTACGCCTTAGACCGCGCGACTACTGGGATGGGCTATAAATATATATATATTATAAACATATATATCATTGACATATATAGAATATATAAATATGTAAAGGTAAAGGTAAAATGATCCCGTTACAGGCCCGGTGTGGCCCAGAGGGTAGGTAGAGGTATAGCTCTACTCTTCCATGACCGCGGCACTAGAAGGGGGCGAGTGGTCAGCAGCACGCCCCGGCCGCACTTTAACCCCGGTAAAGACCCGGTACCCGGCGTACAGGAGGCTGGGTGGGCACCAGGGACGGTCTGGACGGGTAGAAAATCTCGTACCCAACGGGATTCGATCCCGGACCGTCCAGCCCGTATTCATATATATACATATATATAATATATATAGAAAGACGCTCTGTAAGGGTCGTAAATACAACTGGGAACTGTTAGGCATTATGGCTCAAATTTTAAAGGGATTTACGACAAACGCCTAATAAAAGGCGATTAGAATAACCGGCAATGTAGCAGACATGAGGACAGTAAATCGTGCATATCAACACCAAGTCGCTCCCTACAAACCCAGAGTAGCCAATAAGTCACACAGCACGTACATTCAAACAGAATTGCATAAAATATTCAGACAGTGTAGATCCGAGTTTGTTATCAAAGCAGAAGCTTAATTAAATACCACAAAGCTGAAGAGCTATTTCCCGTCGGGGATATCTCGTGAACTGATACTGCAAGACCACTTCAATTTCTTATTATTTCTCGTTTCAAGGTATTCAGTAAAACAGTGAGTATGGATCATGCACGATAAACAGGGTCTCGACGGCTTGTAGAAGATTTCAGCGACCCTTTATATCCGCAGGGGCAAGCGGTGGCCCAGTTGTTTGCGGCACTGCGGCACAAGCCGGAAAGTCGCGGGTTCGATTCCCAATGGTGCATTGGAATTTTTCATTGACATAACCCTTCTTGCCGCACTAGGTTTGACTCAGCCTCTAACAGAAATGAGTACCAGGAATATTTCCTGGGGGTAAAGACGGCCGGTTCGTGGGGCTGACAAACTTACCACCTTCATGTGCCGATTGTATTGAAATCTGGGAGCCTCAACCTCCTGGAACCCTCAGTGCCTGCCCAGGCGTGTAATGGGATTGCTTATATCTGTAGTGACGAAACGTGTTGGTAAATTCTTGGTCGCCCACCATCCACTCAAAAGCCAGTATTTTCTCTGATTTCCATTAAGAGAAATAATTTCACATCATAACCGGCCAACTGCTGTCACAAAAGCTGGATTTCGTGCTTCGGTTTATAATTGAACCGCCAAATAAAATCAGTAATAAAATAAATCGCTGTGAGATCGACCTAATTTGCATTGCAAGCGAATAAATTAAATTGATTTGCAATAAATGAATAAATTAATTTGAACATAGACAAAACAAGAGAGTAATAACAACATAATGATAAAAAAATAACACCAATAACATTTATAACAAAAATATTAAATTATACTTATATATAAATTAAAGATGAAGGTAAAGCAGTCCCGTTACAGGCCTGGAGTGGCCCAGAGGGTTCCAGGAAGTTAAGGTTCCCAGATTTCATGCCAACGGCACAGGATGGTGGTAGGTTGTCACCAATACGCACCGGCAGCCTTTCCTCCCAGGAAATACTCCTGGTACTTATTTCTATTAGAGGCTGAGTCGACCCCAGAGCAATAGTGTGATCGGAAGGATTTTATGTCAATGAAAAATCCATCGACACCAACTGGGGTCGAACCAGGGACCTTACGATTTGTACCACAGCACCTTAACCACTGTGCTACCTCGGTCCCCCACATATATATAAGGCCAAACACAGAAAATGCAATAGTTTGTACTGTGAAAGTAACTCATCTCAGACCAAAGCAGCAAGTGGAACTTAACCCTTTCAAAATTGAAGTGAAGAAAAGAAGAGAAAGAAAGAGAAAGAAGAACAAGAAGTAGAAGAAAGGAAAACAGTGAAAGGCTTTACTTTTTTTTACAAGGAAGTATACAAATTACGGTCGTGGGTTTCCAGATTAGGCCCGCTCGTCCTTCTGGCAAAGGTAGACTAGAGGCAAGGTAAAGAAATGGGAAGTGAAAGAGGTAAAGTAATGGGAGGTGGTCGGTTTCGGAAAGCAGGAATGGAATTAAATTGAGCTGTTGGACTAAATTGCGTGTTTGTGCGGTTGAAATGTGATGAGTTAGTGATAAGGCTCGGGAGACTGGGCTTATGCGAAACTTCTGAACTTAGTGCTGGGAGGGCAAAGGGACTGTAGGGGAATAAGCGTATGTGCAAATAAGTTTGTATCTCGCTGTCGGGTGCATTGTACCGAACAAACACCTTTAAAAAGCACTGCTCTATAGAACATCATGCTCTTTTATTTGTTACGAAACTGCACTGCTCATACCTGTAATGACCTCCGTTCTAATATTATAGAGCGAGATGCTTTCTGAGAAACAGTTCCAAGTACATACCCGACCCTTTTTGTGAGTACGGTTCTTGGTCTTCTCATTTCTACAAAGATCGTTAAATGAGAACTTTTTCAGGAATCCGCTGACGAACTGTGTGTTTTATTGTGCAAGGGAGGAAAAAACCTTTCCATTTGTCCTCATCTTTATCCTCTTCCTGAAACTCCGGTGTATACGTTTCAAGGTAGAAACCCAGAAAACCCGGTATTGGTAAGGTAAGGTGAAGTGCACCCTTGTGCAGGCACTGAGGTTCTGTACAGGCCGTACGGCCCTTAGTGGGAGTAGAAGTATAGCTCTACTCTTTCTTGACCACAGCACTAGAAAGGGGGTGAGTGGTCAGCATCACTCCCCGGCCGCTCTTTACCCCCGGGAAAGACCCGGTATCCATTGTACAGGAGAATGGGTGGGCCCCAGGGCCGGTCTGGACTGTTGCGGAATATCTCGCCCACACAGGGATTCGATCCCCGGACCGTCCAGCCCGTAGCCAATCGCTATAACGACTGAGCTACACGGACCACAAAATTGAATATTACAATAACAATTTCAACAGACGACAATAGTCCCCAGTACAATGTTTAGCTCACTCCGATTATCTGTTTAACAAAAGATCAGATATTTCCCTTCTCGTCGGGTTTCATGGCTCGATTTCCTTCGTCAGCTCGCTAGTTCAATAACAGTACAAACATTAAAATACACAGAACCGCAACTGTGCCTCTTATTCTGTAAGAGTGTGAAACTTTGTCTCTCGCACAGAACGAGGAAAATGTTGAATATTCTCCATTAAGATATTTGTACCTAAGAGGGAGAAATTAATTCGACGCTAGAGAATATTATGCAGCAAGGAACTTCATAATTTGGGGCTCCTCGGGTGATATATTGGTGTCATAAACCCAAGGAAGATGAAGTGGGAGAGACATGTGACACGAATAGGGGAGGAAAGAAAATTTTAGGATAGGAAAAGCTTTGAAGACGTTTGAGTAAATGGGACTATAATACCAGAATGCAAGTCAAAGAAGCAGGACAGGAGTGTTGAGGTTGGATTCCTACGGTAAGGATAGGGAAAAGAAGTGGGCTTTTGTGAAGTGTGTAATGAATATTTGGAAATTAAGAAATATGGGTAGTTTCTGGATTATAAATGTATGTTATGCAATTATGGATCACACAAACAAGTTACTTGTAAATGCTTTTCTGGTGACTACTTTCGGCCCCAAGATAGAGCCAACATCAAGCCACAAATCAAGAATAAAAATAAAATAGGAATTCTCCATATCATTGGCCTGGAGACCTCTCCCTTTACGTTAAAACATAAAAAAGGTAAAGTGTTCCCTTAGAGTCCCAGTGTGGCCCAGAGTGTGGGTAGAGGTATAGCTCTACTCTTCCATGACCGCGGCACTAGGAAGGGGTGAATGGTCAGCAGCACGCCCCGGCCGCACTTCACCCCCAGGAAAGACTCGGTACCCTTTTTACAGGAGGCTGGGTGGGCCCCAGGGCCGGTCTGGACGGGCGGAAAATCTTGTCCCCACCGGGATTCGATCCCGGACCGTCCAGCCCGTAGTCAGTCCCTATACCGACTGAGCTACCGGGCCCACAAGTTAAAAGATACATTGTAAATATACACAAAACATTTAAGGTTGATCTATAAATAAACCTAAGTATAATATTAAAAAATTATGTAACTGTGTAGTAAATATTACAGTCTACCGAATACATTAATTATACAATAATAAAGAGCAAGTAAGAAAGAAGCATCTTGATTGCCTGCCAAACTATTATTTTGGCAAAAAGTGGACTTAGTTAGTTAGTTGGTTAGTTAGTCAGATAGATACCCACAGAAGTATAACTTTTACCATCACACAACGTTACTCCAACTGTGCCCTACACCCACTATACGTTCAGATAACTCTGCTGGGTATCAAGAATATTCATATATTATCCGAAAGTTATCTACTTGCATTACAGCACCCAAACTGCGTGCGGATCTCCTGGAGGTAATAAATCGTTCGTTACACATGACCAAAACTCTCCGCGTTTTCTTGTCCCTCACTGGCCTTCGAGTGTGAATATTGCGGACACAAACAGACAGTGTCACTTGACACAAACTTTGAGGTCAACATGGGTGGCACAAACAGACAGTGTCACTTGACACACACTTTGAGATCAACATCCGTGGCACAAACAGAGAGTGTCACTTGACACACACTTTGAGATCAGCATGCGTGGCACAAACAGTGTCACTTGACACACACTTTGAGGTCAACATGTGTGGCACAAACAGATAGTGTCACTTGACACACACTTTGAGGTCAACATGCGTGGCACAAACAGATAGTGTCACTTGACACACACTTTGAGGTCAACATGCGTGGCACAAACAGAGAGTGTCACTTGACACACACTTTGAGGTCAACATGTGTAGCACAAACAGACAGTGTCACTTGACACACACTTTAAGGTCAACATGTGTGGCACAAACAGACTGTGTCACTTAACACACACTTTGAGATCAACATGCGTGGCACAAACAGACAGTGTCACTTGACCCACACTTTGAAGTCAACATGTGTGGCACAAACAGATAGTGTCTCTTGACACACATTTTGAGGTCAACATACGTGGCACAAACAGACAGTGTCACTTGACCCACACTTTGAAGTCAACATGTGTGGCACAAACAGATAGCGTCTCTTGACACACACTTTGAGGTCAACATGCGTGGCACAAACAGACAGTGTCACTTGACACACACTTTGAGGTCAACATGTGTGGCACAAACACGAGGTACATAAAAACAAGAAGACCATCAATATGAACTTCCTAATTGCCAAAACAAAACAATAAAATAATTTTAAAACTTCCGAGACGAGGAGAGCAAAACATCGCCTGCAAATTTCGTCTACTTTAGCAGAAACCCTTGACATCGGATATAGGAAAATCGGCAACCGGAAAGTGTGACATCACACGCACTTAAATATAACCACACAAAATGTTAACAAGATCAGACGACAAACAAAATAGACAGACATCAATGAATGGTAAATTTTCTTACAATAAATTGGTTTTAGTAATTGAGGATTTTGGGCCGGGTAGCTCAGTCGGTATAGGGACTGAGCTACGGGCTGGACGGTCCGGGGATTGAATTCCGGTGGGGACGAGATTTTCCGCCCGTCCAGACCGGCCCTGGAGCCCACCCAGACTCCTGTACAATGGGTACCGGGTCTTTCCCGGGTGTAGAGGCGGCCGGGGCTTGGGGCTGGCCCCCAACTTCCATCTAGTGCCGAGGTCCTAGAAAGGGTAGAGCTATACCTCTAGTCACCCTAAGGACATTCGTGGCCTATAAAAAGGGTGAAAACCTACTGACGATTTTACAAAACTCAGCACACAGCAGGTACATACATTGACAGTGTGACTGCCGATGACATCTGTAATGTACACGTATAACTAGTAATCGTGTTACCTCACAGTGGGAGGAGCACATTTCTGTGTACGATTTGGCATTTACATTTAAACATTTTACATAACAGCCTGATGAACTTCCAAAAATATAACAAAATATACAGCTAAGCCATAATTAATATAAAGTTGTGTTAGAGTGAAAATTCGGATGTTCACTTGTTAATGTTGCATACACAACCGCATAGCGACCGTCAGATAGGAAAAATCTGTTCCTCGACACGACATGGCAAGACGGTGTATGTAGGGAGCAGAGGCATAGCTCCATTCATTCTTGAACTCCAACATCAGATGGATTTGAGTGGTCAACTTCATGCCCACGGCCGATTTACCCCCGGGAACATGACCACTGGATAGTAGGCTGAGTGGGCCCAAGAGGCGGTCTGGGCGTTTTGGAGAAGAGAAGAACTCTGGACCATACCGGAATACGAACAGAGAAATCGTTCAGCCCCTGGGTCTGTGAGACAAGGAAAAATAAGTAAGTAAGTAAGTAAATGTGATAAAGGTAAAGTGATCCCGTTACAGGCCCGGTGTGGTCAGACGGTGGGTAGAGGTATAGCTCCACTCTTTCTTGACCACGGCACTAGAAGGGGGTGAGTGGTCGAGTGGTCAGCAGCACGCCCCGACCGCGCACTTTACCCCCGGGAAAGAACCGTTACCCATTTTACAGGAGGCTGTGTGGATCTCAAGGCCGGTCTGAACGGGCGGAAAATCTCGTCCTCACCGGGATTCGATCCCGGACCGTCCAGGCCGTAGACAGTTGCTATACCGACTGAGTTACCCAGAAATAGGTAAGTAAGTAAAGAAAGTTCACCCTAGAACAGGCCACGAAGGGCCAGAGGGGGAGTAGAGGTATAGCCCTACTCTTCCTTTAACTTCGGCGCTAGATGGGGTGGGTGGTCAACGCCACGTCCCGGACGCTTTACCCCAGGGAAAGACCTGGTATCCATTGTATAGGAGACTGGGTGGGCCCCAGAGCTGGTCTGGACGGGTGCGGAAAACCTCGCCCCTACGGGGATTCGTTCCCCTGATCGTCTAGCCCGTAGCAAGTCGCTATACCGTCTACGCTATCCCGGCACCTAGACAAGGGAAAATATCGATTTTAAAGAAAGGGGTCAAACAGAAGCGGGGGTCTAGAGAACGACCAGGAGTGCACTCTTGTGTATACGGTGATGAATTCCTCAGCTTCCGAAAAGTGGTGAATATCTTGACCAGATGAATGACCAACACCGTCTGAAGACCGACCGCTCTCATAGGCTGATATTACGGCTGAAATTCGAACACTGGCCTTAGCGAAGAAGTGCTGGTGGCCGTCCCGGCAGACACATGGGCACTGCGGCCACTGGACAGCGCTTTATTTGCAGCAGGTGAAATCAATGCTGTGTGTGTTGGCGCGCAGCCAGTTAGTTCCCTGGTCACAGCCACTGTACCGCGCGCCTACATGGCGACGAAAACTGCAGCACCCAACCGCCCTGTATCGTACTAATCGATATGTCTAGTCTCTCGACGCTCCTTCTCTCTATGTGCTCTTAGCTTCTGTGTACCCAATTCGTCTCCGATAACGCATGTTCTCACGGCGGAAGCGACTGGCTTTCAGCTACTTAAGACTGGGCTGTACGTTATTGACAGTCGTTTCGGAGAAACCTATGGTTTCCATTAGTAAGTGAAAAGGTAAAGTGCACCCTTGTACAGGCCCTGAGGCTCTGTACAGGCCGTACGGCCTATAGGGGAAGTAGAGGTTTAGCTCTACTCTTTCATGGCAACGCCACTAGAAGTGGGTGAGGGGTCAGCGTCACGCCCAGGCCGATCTTTACCCCTGGGAAAGAACCGGTACCCATTGTACAGGAGACAGGGTGGGCCCCAGGGCCGGTCTGGACAGGTGCGGAAAATCTCGCTCCCACCGGGATTCGATCCCCAGACCGTCCAGCCCGTAACCAGTCGCTATACCGACTGAGCTACCCGGACCACGGTTTCCATTAGTAAATTATGATAAAAACCATGGTAATCAGCTGCTGGATTGAACGGTGTCACATCTTAGAAAACAGTGGCGTTCGTGTTTGTCCTACTTTATGATCATTATCATCATCATCATCATCAATATCATCTTCGAAGTTTTGTCACACTGAAATACTGCGGCACCGAAGTTGAACTCAGAATTGGCCTAATTTTCCCGTCTCGTCCGTCGTCTTCACTTTTGCTACTTTGTGTTGTCGCACAAAGGTAAAATGTTGGCAAACCTGCTTCCTTCAACTCCGCGGTACACAACTACCTCAAGGCCTTAGCTCTTCTCGGTTGTTACGCGCAGTAGGTTGGCAGTTAGTTACATACATTTCCGGACAATTGTTACGCGCAGTAGGTTGGCAGTTAGTTACATACATTTCCGGACAATTGTTACGCGCAGTAGTTTGGCAGTTAGTTACGTACATTTCCGGACAATTGTTACGCGCAGTAGGTTGGCAGTTAGTTACATACATTTCCGGACAAACTTACAGGCCCGACTCCAAGTGTTAAGCTGTCGAAATTTAATCGAATTATTGACCCTTGAAGATGGGACCCCATAGGTTGTCCCGAAACGTCGGTAATGAAACACCAACATAAGTCGCGTTACGTCCCAGAAGGACAAAGACTACATCTATACCATGGCGGAAGCCCACAATTTCAGTTACTTTATCCAAAATATCAAACACATTCACTTGCCCCTGTATAACGCACAATACGAACCGCATACGTAAATTCAATGTTTCTTTTATTCTGTACTATGACCAACAAATGCACAATTATTTCACAAATTATCACACTCCTACATGTTTCGACACTATCGTGTCATCCGCAGGGAGCCTGTAATCAATACCTTGCCAAGTTACACAAGTATTTCAAACGCAGCTGCCGGGAATACAATTTACAATTCAGATATTTCACACAGGTTTTATGCAAGTTCTCATAACATAGTCGTTGAAATCTCAATATTATAAAATCTTTGAAATATTAAAATTGTCTTATTTATAATAAAATGAACTAAAATCATTTTGTTGTTTTTTGCTTCAAAGATTTTATAATAATTGAGATGTCAACGACTATAATGAGAACTCGCATAAAAATTATGTGAAATAACTTTATTTTAAATCGTATTACTAACAGCTGCATTTTAAATACTTGTGTAAATTGGCAAGGTATTGATTACAAGCTCCCTCAGGATGACACGATAGTGTCGAAACATGTAGCGGTGTGATAATTTGTGAAATAATTGTGCATTTGTTGGTCATTGTACGAAATAATAAAAGATGCACCGTACAGGTATTAAAACAAAATCTATATTTCTTTCTTTCTTTCTTCCTTATTCTCACATCTTTCTGCCTACTCATTGTAGAAGTATAGGCACCCGATCGCGTTCAATGCCACATACACACCTGGTAGGATGCCTCTCGACGCATGATCAGCCCATCGCAGCCCTACTTGACAACAATGATGGGGCCCGACGATGGATTGTTAAGCTTGTTAAGGCCCCTATTTTTTTAAAACAATCTTAAATACCGTAACAAAGTATTATTGCGTGTAAAGGTGAAGATCGACCATAGACTGCAGTGTTATGTGGCCGCGCGGTCTAAGGCGTAGGTCTGCGGCCGCTCGCCTACTGAAATTGTGGGTTCGAATCCCACCGGGGGCATGGATGTCTGTCTGTTGTGAGTGTTGTGTGTTGTCAGGTAGAGGTCTCTGTGACGAGCTGATCGCCCGTCCAGAGGAGTCCTACCAACTGTGGTGCGTCGTTGTGTGTGATCTAGAAACCTCGTGAATGAGGAGGCCCTGGCCCCACTAGGGAGGCTGTTGCGCAAATAAAAAAAAAAGTTCTTAATAAGGGCGTGGTGAAGGCTTAATAAGGCAAAATGTGTAGCCCATTTTATCTTACTTTGTATGCTGAGTACGTCTGTTCTGAGTATACAAAGTATATCCGTAGATTTTACATTAGCAACATTTTTGGTATCTTTGCTATTAGTCTACGGTAACGAAAGTTACAATTTGTTCTTCTCAAAACTACACAATTTAATCAACTGAGACCTGATTTGTTAGTTAAATGAATTGCTTTCATCGCATCTGGCCTTCTCTGCCCCCCCCCCCCCCCCCCCCCCCCCCCCCCCCCCCCTCCTTTTTCTCGCTTTCTTTTTTTTTCTTTCTTTTTTTTTTTTTTTGTTTTCGCCCGTCCCCCCCGTGGGGGGGTTGTTTCTTATTTAGAGGGGGGGGGGGGGGGGGTTCCCATATATATCAACACACTTTGTACGGTTTTTTCCCCCCTCCCAATGAAACTCGTTTTCGTACGGAACGTTATCATGTGGAGTCCAGCTGAAATGTGATGGCACACGGTGACGCACGGGAGGGGAAGTGAAGGGGGGGAACTGGCGAATGGAGTGGGTAGCCAGTACTCTTCACACTACCTCGGAACATGGTGTATCCAGCATTACTGCCGCTGATGCGCACACCTCGGCTGCCAGCAGTCGACTGAACTGACGCCCCCGCCGATTTAAATGGGCTCGTCCGTTTCGCCGAAAGACGAAACCTGGTTTCTGCCCGTGTGCCATCACATTTCAAACGCAAGCTACCGCACCTGCTTCCCGTACATATTCAAAGATTTTCCGATTTTTCACGCCCGGAATTTCTTCAGTATCAAATGTGTTGATATATGATAGGCAATACATGAATTTGTAAATACAGTTCGCAAGAGAAGCGGAATTACTGTAATCTGCCTACCATATTTTAAACCTATTATCCATGACAAGCTGCTGCGTACAAATTGAAAGAAAAATACAGGCCTGTACCGATATTACAGGCAGTTCAACTGAAAACCGAACCCAGACGCACGGCAAGGTTAACGGCCTTACATTTCCTGATACAATACCGTATGGGCTGCCAATATAAATGTTTTCGGCGTTTCCAAATTCGCTTCATGATGACGGACACAAAGATTGCATCAGGTGCCCCCTGAATATACACACGCCTCTGAATTGAAGATAAACGACGGCAGTGAACAGTCATTTCGTAAGTGGAAGAATAAGCTTGAGACATACGTGATTAACACACCTTCGCGACCCCAAACACTTCTCAGTTCAGGTGTATCACCTTAGGTCTACCATCAATTCTGGTAACCTGCAACTGGTGAGGTCCCTGGTTCGAGTAACGGCCGGAATATACATTATTCTAAGAGTTTCTGCTATCCTCCTCAGTCCCTCCAGTAACTTCAGGGATGTGCTGCAAATGGCCACGTCCCCTTACGCACAGCTTGCCATTCCCCCACAAGCATTCGCATTCTCACATCAGTTGATGATTAACTACTGGTAACGCAGTTGATACGGCGTCTTTGTACAAGACACAGACGAAGGAAGACTATTCAAAAGATGGTTATACAGATGGAATATGTTTCGGCCTACAGGCAAGCACAAATACACGTATTACCTTAGTCACACACACAGCACTCGTTTGTATCAATTTTATTCACGGCTACGTGTTTCGGCTCTAATTGGAGCAAACATCAGGGCTTTTTATAATCGTTGATACAGGAAAAATTATATACTGCACAGGACTTGTAGCAACACAAAAGCAAATTTCCGGAAGACACCCTCATGTTTTGCCACAACAGGCATATTAAAAGGGACAGACCTATGTAAATGTAAAGATGGCATGGCGCGAGTATTTTAAAATGTTTTGAGCACAAGAGCCTTACACTGCTGCACTGCCACTTATTCCATATTGCAACTACTTAAAAAGCAACACGGTACACGCAATAAAATACGCGTGGGACAATCGGTTTCGGCCCAGTAGGACCAACAATTAATATCAGCGAGAGTTAAGACTCCAGCTGAAATGTGATGGCACACGGTGACGCACGGGTGGGGAGGTGAAGGAGGAAACTGGCGAATGGAATGGGTAGCCAGTACTCTTCACACTACCTCGAAACATGGTGTATCCAGCATTATTACAGCTGATGCACACACCACGGCTGCCATTAGTCGACTGGACTGACGCCCCCGCCGATTTAAAAGGACTTGTCCGTCTCGCCTTAAGACGAAGTCAGGTTTCTGCGCGTGTGCCATCACATTTCAACCGGCCTCTACTACGGCTACAAAACGGTTATGCCCCAAGTGGGCTGAACTGTAACACAATACCAAAAAAACTTTTCAACGTCCATGTATTTACTAACCTCACTAACCCTCCTGTTAGAGCGCTATACGAAGGTGGTGTAATATAAAATTTCCCAATCTGTGCGCGTTTTATAAGCCAGGAATATCCATCACCGACTTCCAAATTATACACATTAACCTCAGATCGTACGGAAGCAAATTACCGCTGTCACCTTCGTGTTTGTCTTCCTGAAGTTCCCTTCCATGCGACCTGAAGCAACAATTTTCAAAACCATAAATTAAGAGCCGTCAGTTTTACACCACTCAGTAATCTGTCTCTGCATACATTTCGGGCCCGCAACACCAGCAAGCAACGTTCCGCGTAACAGTGGCGTAAAGACACATTTAAAATTAAATTACTGCAGTAGAAGCAAAAAAAAAAAAATCCATGGATGTCCCTGTCCACGCCAGCCACGGGTTGCAAAGGTATAGCTCGTCTCAGTCTTGACCTCGACAATATCAGATGAGGTAAGTGGTCAACATCACGCTCCAGCCGATTTACCAGCGGAGAAGAACTCTGGTACCCAATGAACAGGAGGATTCGTTGACCCCAGAACCTGTCTCGACGTTCAGGAGCCGAGGATATCTCTTGCTCCTTCCGGGGGTCGAACCCCGGATTTTTAACCCGTAGCTAACCAACATGTAACGAAACAACAAGCTTGTATCGGAATACTGTTGTTTATCATCGCTGGTATCTGCGAGCAATGAACACAAACACAAGCTACCTTTTTACAATCTCGCAACTCAGCTCCCTAAAATTCCGTCAATGACCACATGCTGGAAGGCCGGTGCTTGGGTCCCGTCGGTGACAATGGTTTTCTTATTCGTCACCACGTCCAGACCAAATCTGGTGCCCATCTACTACCATAATAATGAAGCTGACCACCTACTGAACAAGTATACACGGCGATATACTTTCACTCCTACACACGCGTTCATGTCGCGCGTGTTCCGCAGCCTGAAACTTAATTCCCGGACCTTTTATGAGACCGTCTTCGGAAGACGCGCACATTCCTTCCAAGTATCTTCCTCCGCGAATCTTTCCTAACTACAATTATATGACTTACGTAATAGTTTGAATATAACGTACAACGTCCCATGCCATGCAATATGCTCCATTCACCACTTGGCGTTAAGAAAGTGAAGTTCTCCCTGTGGTGGCCATGAAGGCACATCGGAGCAGGAGAAGTACAGCTCCACTCAATCCTAACGTCAGCACTAGAGGGATGTGAGTGGTCAGCCCTACAGGCCCCCTTATCCCTGTTGGAAGGCACCCCCGGCCCCCACTTGGTGTCGGATAATCTCTAAATCCTTTTCAAAAACTCGCCCTAATTAGCTCATAATTTCTTGTTTGTTCAGGAAATACCCTGCTTTTGTGAAACCTGACAGTTCATGACAGTGTTTACATGTAACGAATATATCTTCGGGAGTGCAGAAGCCATGCGAACAGAGCTAGACTTATTTCGAGGTCTGGTTCAATTGGAAGACAATATCAGGACTCTGTGAACAGGCGCTAGCGCACCTAACTATATCTCCGTCCCCAAATGGACAGCCAGTTGACAAGATGCGAGAAAATGCAATAAATCCTATGATTATGATTACGACGATGATAAATTGCATACAGGTAAGTGTAACAATAAAATATTATTTAACAACAATTCCAAGGTACCGGCAAGACGAAGTACACAAAGAACTCACCAGACGATGCATATAACGCCAATATCCACTCGGTTGTGCTGCTACAAGTACCACACTTCCACTAAACAAGTGTAAAGTATGCGAACGCCTATCGATTATACAGATGAGTGGCTTCTTAAGACAACAAACAATTCCGGGTAATCTGTTTCTTCCACGAAATAATAATTCGTTTTGTTGGCACTACCCACAGTCCTGCCAATTTCATTAACAGGGGTGGGCACGCAAATCACCTGTTATCTACCTGTTACGTGATTACTAGACAGTGAAAATGCCCTGCCAACACACACTCACACACAGGATTTGTACATACAAAATGAAAAACAGGAAGCGGTTTGCTGCCTGGCCGTCAGGGTCCCACTGCAGTTGTGCCTGAAATGTGTGCCCGGTTGGCCCCTCGACTGGTAGGTCTCTGTGTATCCATGAACAAAAATGTAATAAAAGAACAGATTTTCAAAACATGTTACACAGGATACGTGTTCCTTCCCGACATGTTTCGAAGAATATCGATTTCCACTTGAGACATCAAGACAAGGGCGACAGAATAATTTTGAAACATTGGCAAATTCAAATGGGCTTTTGTAAGTAAGGCACCGATCTTTTACACTTCATAAGAGCAGCAAATTATTTCAGCGGATGGGCATCAAATTTTCAAAGCAAACACTAGATCATGTATGGTTGTTTCGACTGGATGTTTATCATCTCCAGGAAGGGAACGGGGGTCCCCCCCCCCCCACTGCTCAGCGAAGCAGAAAAATATACTATCACCGAGCCCGATAAACCTTCTTAACTTGTCCCATGTACGAGGGCTGTCCGGAAAGAAACCAGCCATGCTGAATATCTCGAGAACCGGTCAAGCAGCCGTGATATAACTTCGCAGCCAGTTACAGGAGACCTTACTGTACATCCGTGAAGTCACTCTGCCGTGGGGCTAGTCAGTCGGCAGAGAGACGCCGTTGACTGAGCTTGTGTACTGTGCGACAGTCGCATGCACTAATCTCCTCCTCCCTTTCAACGGTGTTTTTAGCTCTGGGAAAAGCCAGAAGTCGCAGGGAGCCTAATATGGGTTGCAGGGGGGCTGACAGACCTGGGTGATGTGACGTATTGCCAAACAAGCCTGCACGAGAGCTGTGGCATGGTCAGGGGCATTGTAGTGATGAAGCTTATCTGCTCGCTCGGTCATTGTGAATGCGACGGTCTCACAATACACAAGATCGGTAAACGGCGTCTCACTGCCGACTGACTAGCCCCACGGGAGGGCATGGTGCCTTTAAGACCTGTCAAGGCCCGTATATGGACTGTTTTCACGCCGTTTGCTGGAATACCGCTAGTTGTTAATCTAAGAGTGGGTGGCACTTGCGAAGCGTGGGAAACACACGTTTGTAACTTTTAATCATATCCGCAAATTTCAAATGGCATCAGCCATCATGTGAAATGCAAGCTAGCATTTTAGAGGAAGCCAGCCTGGCGGACACCAAGGTAATAAATATGAGCTATTAGATATCCAAGACAATTTTGCCTCTATTTTATTGCTAGTAAAATGCCGCGGAAAAACAGCTATAAAATAATTACAGCAGGTAAACCTGACATAGTAGTTTACAGGAGCGAAAAATGGGCTATCAGAATTCTTTGTGGGATTAAAATAAAATTCAAGTCAAAGAAAATCTATTCAGGGTGCAACGGGACAATGATATATTGAGGTCAAGCGAGTACCAGCAAATATCCCCCATCCCCCGGGCCGATACCCCCTGGCGCAAGAGGTAAGCTCAACGACTACGCATCTCATGCTTTTATTTCCTTGTCTTGGGCAGGAGACGGACTCCACTGGCAATTACATTAATTAGTTCTTATGTTTCCCAAAATCCTGGACTTGGTGCAGGGTTTCCTATGTACCTGCGTTCTGTAAATCGTAGTAGTACGCTGAGGGTATTTTCACAGAACTATTCACGCTATCTGGGTTTCCCCAGGCACTATTAACTGGGGATTTTGGGCAACTGCAAGCCTGCCGGCCACATGTAGCCAGCGGGCCCATTTTTTGTGGCCCACACTCACTCACCTAAAAACCGGTTCTATACTTCGGAAAGGCTACGTATATACGACACCCTTGCAATTCCGGTATCATGTCCGCACAAAATACACACGTACATTCATCAGCATAACCATTCCATGAGTCGTTATACTCCGTAACCAGATGTTTTGAAACTCCCACTAATACCAGGTTGGCGGTGAAGAGGTCACGTTTTTCCTATGCACGCCACGAAGGCATGTAGGGGGAGCGGAAGTACAGCTCCACTAATTGTTAACGTAGGCACAAGATGGCGGTCAGTGATCAATATCACGCCCCAGCCGTTTTAACCCCAGTAAAAACTGAAAAGGGAACTGGGTGGGCACCACAGATTGTGTGGACGCTCTGGAGGTGATTAAAATCTCTTGCCCCTGTCGGAAATCGAACCCCGAATCGCCCAGCTCGCTGCTCCCGAGGTTAGCGACCACATTTGGAATACAGGGTAAAGTTTAATCCACCTCATGTCTCACTTTCATCTCCAAATTATCCATTTTATTTTTTTCAAATTACTTATCTGATTACTTAACACACTCTTCACAGCGTACACAGAACATAAGCGTGTATATTTTCAGTTTTTCACCGTGCATATTGTCAATATTCACAATAATCACCAACACATGCACAATTTTTCACTTGACACTATAAAACTTTAATTTGTTAAAATAGTTAAAATCTCCGACATGTTTCGGTTTAAATGTAAACCGAAACATGCCGGAGATTTTAACTATCTTAACAAATTAAAGTTTTATAGTGTCAAGTGAAAAAGTGTGCATGTGTTGGTGATTATTGTGAATAAGCGTGTATATTCCAACCAACCAACCCTTATCCTATCACAAACAGTACCATATTAAATGTTATGTTTTGCTGACCGTGCATCCTGGTATAAGTCTGGGTAAATGACCAACTTGATGCACAATTACGTTGTATAAAACGTTTATTATTGTAATCCTCTACATGTTTCGAACAACACTGTGCTAATCATCAGGAGGTCGAATTGTATTGATACAGCATTAATAGTACTCTCAGTAAGTGACCGTCCATTGTGCAGGCTGCACACCGGACGGTCACTTACAGAGAATACTATACCAGATGCTTTATTAATACAATTCGACCTCCTGATGATTAGCACAGTGTTGTTCGAAACATGTAGAGGATTACAATAATAAACTTTTATACAACGTAATTGTGCATGAAGTTGGTCATTTACCCAGAGTACCATACTAATTACATAATTACTCACTGCTGTCCCTGCGTCTTCTTCTAGACGATCTTCCCATCTAACGCCCAACAACACTTCTGTTGTTTTCTTAGTTGTATTTAAGTTTCCGTCCAACAGATTAATACAATTAACACAGACCAGCTAACAAGGGTTACCAAGGAGTTCAATTCCCGTCTGATTTCCTTGCACCTGCGAATGGCGTATTCCAAAGTACAGTTGAAAAAGCAATTCATTCAGACTACTGCGAGTAGCAGTTAATCATAGTTTTGTATAATATATTATGTACCGTCAATACACAACATACATCAAGACAAGATGCAATAATTACAATTAGGTTATATTTGGCTACGTGTTTCGGCCGTAACCGGCCATCTTCAGGCCAACTAAGAACAATATTAAGGTATAGTAAAAACAGTACTGTACTACTTACTGTACCTTAATATTGTTCTTGACTGGCCTGAAGATGACCGGTTACGGCCGAAACACGTAGCCAAATATAACCTAATTGTAATTATTGCATCTTGTCTTGATGTATGTTGTGTATTGACGGTACATAATATATTATACAAATCTGATATACAAAACGGGAGGGCCTCACTCAAAAAAAGATAATCATAGTCCCTTCTAGGTATATTTTTGACAAAGAGATACACGAAATGAAATAACAGAAGCGACTTCGTCCAGAGCCCAAGCACGGCAGTAAGCAGGGATGGGTGACGGTTTCTGGTACATCTCTCGTATAGTCACGTTTGTATTTCTTGTATTCTTGAACGACAAACTTACCTCTACAGCTTTTGAGCAGCCTCTTTCTTCTGCACATTCTGGTGCCGCGAATTCCGCTGCACACCCTCTTCTTGTCCTAAGCACAAGTTTCGTATGTTCGTGAAAAACCCACTACACGCTAGGTTATTCGGTTGGCACTTTACAAACCGATACAGCAACAAGTACAGTGCTGTGCGAGACTTGTTCGCAATGTGGCGTCGATGATAATACGAATTTTCTTGGATGACAACGTGTTTACTGACATTTACCGACATTTCATGGTACCCCGCTGCCTCCACGTTTAGTATCCGAGAAGGCTGAAAAAGTCGGCAAACCTATACCAATGTACACGTTGCCATATCCCAGAAGCTTTAAAACTTCAAGCACTGTGTTCAAACTACTTTTAAAGACCAAACATAGGAGGTAGGTAGGTTTTCACCCTTTTTATAAGCCACGCAAGCCCTTAGGGTGAGTAGAGGTATAGCACTACTCTTTTCTGGGACCTTCGGCACTAGATGGGGGTAGGGGTCAGCCCCACGCCCCGGCCGCCTCTACCCCGGGGAAAAGCCCGGCAACCGTTTTACAGGAGGCTGGGTGGGCCCCAGGGCCGGTCTGGACGGGCAGAAAATCTCGTCCCCACCGGGATTCTATCCCGGACCGTCCAACCCGCAGTCAGTCGTTATACCGACTGAGCTAACATAGGAGGTACGACTCATTATTATGACTATTTCACTAAGCAACCAAATCACCTTGCTGTGTGGTACGAACTCTCAAGTTCGAAACCCCCATTAGTGAAGTTCACTAAACCCTGAACTCAATGGTGATTTACTTCAAGGAGTCGCCATAATTTCCTTCTTCGGGTCTTCAAAGTTCCGCCTTCCAACTTTTTTTTCCTCCAAAATATTGCACGCATTCGAACGGTAATCATACAAACTACAGGAATTACCCTAAAGTATAATCACTATTAGACAAGCAGCTGGACTTACGATGACACAAAACGAACATCTAAATTTCTGCTTCACGTGTCTGTAATCTTGGCACTCGCAGCTGTAGCAGGTCTACTACTACCCCTACTACTGGATACATCGTAGCAGGATGAAGATGTATGCTGTAATCACTCACCGGACTTGCCGACGCGGGTGCTGCCCAGGACGACGACCCTGATGCGGTTCAGGTTCGTCATCTTGTTGGTCTTGGAGTCGAGGGGGCCCGGCGGCGGGGCGGGGGCGCTGCAGCGGGGACCCGTTCCACGGGGCGCCAGTGCTGCGCATGAAGTACAGTGTAAATGAGGGTGCAGTACAAATGGGATATTCCAAAGACTACACTAATCGCAGGTGACAATATTTAATCAACACGATTCCTACCGCATCGGCCTTGAAACTGTTTCGATGTGACTGGCAAACGGAAAGCTCCAAAGTCAGTTAATGCTTGGGTAACAAACGCTACAGACGGATCCTGTTGAGGAACTATTTGCTCATTTCACTGCAATACAGTATGTCAAGGACACGGACGCAAATCGCAGCAGAAAAAACGGCCAGCGTTGAGTAGTTACACCTTCTGTATTGTACCTCGAAAGTTCTGGGTTTAAATCTAGTCTCGCAGACACCTTGTCTGGACTAAGGTCTTCCCTGCTGCGCCTCAGTATCTGGAGATATACGTCAAGAGTACCTCGGATTAGGCCACGACTACGTCCTTCCACATCCTATGCAAGTCATCATTCAATAATCTTACCATTTGACATTGTATAGACTGAGCTACTGACAGGACCGTTGAAGTAAACCGTACATAAGCAAAAGGCTACGCTGTTGCAACAATCATTAAACACGCTAGGCAATGTACGTATAACGTAAAACGTTGCACGCTCAGGTGATGTTTATACCTTCTCGGATATCCTAACAGCTTGACAAGCCTACACTTTCAGTTCATGAGGCCTCTTTTATGGTGTTTCAATTTCGCCGGCAACAACAAAAGGTACTTAGGTCTTCACGTAAAGTACCCAATACTACTGCCCTATTTTTCTCGACAGAATTCCATGGAAGTCCCCAACATCAAATTTAAGTGAAATACGTCCAGCGTGGGCTGCGATGATATGCCAACAAACGGACGGGCATGACAAGGGTAAGGGCGATTTTTTTGCGACTATGGGAACAAGCCTAATAAACCAGTAATGCCTGAAACGAAATATACTTGTTTTAAGAACCGTTTCACCTTTCTTTTCCGTACGACTCGAACCTGCACCTGCACTGCGGATTGTACCCTCGTGACTGGGAAAGTCCTGCAATCTGGGTTGTACCCTCGTAACTCGGAGATCCCTGAACTGCCGGTTGTACCCTCATGACTGGAAGATTCCTGCATTGTGGGTTGTACCCTCGTGAGTGTGAGATACCTGCACTGTGCATTGTACCCTCGTGACTGGGAAAGTCATGCAACCTCGGTTGTACCCTCGTAACTCGAAGATCCCTGAACTGCCGGTTGTACCCTTGTGACAGGAAGATTCCTGCATTGTGGGTTGTACCCTCGTGAGTGGGAGATAGCTGCACTGCGGATTGTACCCTCGTGACTGGGGAAGACCTGCAATCTGGGTTGTACCCTCGTAACTCGGAGATCCCTGAACTGCCGGTTGTACCCTCGTGATAGGAACAGTCCTGAATTGTGGGTTGTACCCTCGTGAATGGGTGATACTTGCACTGCGGACTGTACCCTCGTGACTGGGAAAGTCCTGCAGTCTGGGTTGTACCCTCGTAACTTGGAGATCCCTGAACTGCCGGTTGTGCCCTCGTGATAGGAAGATCCCTACACTGCGGGTTGTACCCTGGTGAGGGGAAGATCCCTGAACTGCCGGTTGTACCCTCGTGATTGAGAAATCCCTGAACTGAGAATTGTATCCTCGTGATTGGGAGATCCATGCCCTATGTGCTGTACCCTCGTGATAGGAAGATCCCTGCACTGTTGGTTGTGCACTACTGACAGGGAGATCCCTGGAAGATCACCTCCACCGCGAATAAAAATTCATGAAAACAAAAATAAAAACTACGAATTGATGTCACACTCAACTACACTCAGTTTGTGCCGCCTCAAAACCGATAAATTCTCCTGCGTATTGCAATTACAATAGGCCTGGTTATAAGATGTCCATGACAACTGGGGAAAAATCATGTACATGGACCTACAAACTTTTGTCTTACGCCCGTGGAAAAATCCCGCTGCCTCCCTGGAGTCCGTGACCCAAAAGTTGAGAACTGCCATGCACATTCCGTCTCAGTGTAAAAACCGGACGAGGATACTTACTCGATTATTCTACTAATTTACATCAGCTACTGACGTTACGCTATACAGCGAGATGAGAGAATAAAGGCACCGTCACAACCTGTTTAAGCCACTATTCCAGATAACTGCCTGGCCTGAATTAAGAATGTACCGTACTATCATTCTTCAGTTCCTGCGGATGGAAACCAGATCCAGCCTCCCTTCTCACATGACCTTTTGTTACCTAACGTCTGCCACCTCACCAAAAATAATTCTCTTGATGCAGTACGGGTTCTTTTAATGAAAAGAACACGATAAACCGCACTCTAAGGGAAAATGGCGAATTTTTTCATGGCTCAAGACAAAACTTTTTTCATAATCTCTTTTTTTTCATAATATATGTGACAGCAAATGGGATGTCACCCGGTGGCAGTGGTTGCCGTATATTTTCGAATCTAATCTGCACCCTTTTTACAGTTTCAGAGGGCTAAAAAATCAGATGCGGATTAGAATCTCACGCGGACTAGATTCGCGGTCGTGAGGTGGATTTTGGAAAAATGATACAGCCGCTGTACATGCCCATAATAACAATACAATACAATAATTTATTTTTTTATTATTTATAATATTATAATATAATATTTATAATTTATTATTCATCAGACTCGCCGTCATCACTCATAACTGAATCATTATCCGTCACCCAGTCACTATCATCTTTATCTTCATCATCGTCCTCCCATAGGTGCGGATTAGAACCGCGAACTAACTTTTTTTCATATAAGAAATCGGCAAAAACTAGTGCGGATTAGATTCGAGAATATACGGTATTATGCACGTACATAAATATGAAATAAAGATAACATAAATATGAAGTAAGGATCTAAGAAATTTAAGTCGGGAGGGCTGCATGAGAAGCATGCAATAGCAACTTGTAGTCTTGGGAACCATCTCAGCATTCGCTTATAGACACAGGGAAACCAAGAAAAACGTGTGCCGAGGTGGCCGGTCGCAGGACCTTCCGGGTACTGACTTCTAGCCAGCAATCCGGCATCTAAAGTATGCAAGACAGCAATACACAAACTTCTACGAGACTTCAAGCTGATGATGTACGATACGCATCCGTGCAGTTTGAAGTGGCAACCCTGTTTGAAGCAAGCGGAGTGAAATGTTTGTAAGATAATGTTGGTAACAACACCGAGAACTGTCGGATTTCCAGACGTACAATGGCGTGACACTGCTCGTACAGCAAAGTGAGAAAATTTACAGTAGGCGACGACTTAATCAAAGATAAGAATGTCAAGGCCGAAGTAGAACTCCTTGGTATGCCAGAAGATAACAGACTACACCGAAAGCACATTTCAAGATTCTGATGTAACGTTTCGTTGTAAAGCTGATGTAGAATATCATTATTTTCTATTAAGGGGCTCTGAACACTTCTAATCCCATGTGAAACTGAATACCACTGTGACGCCAGCCTAAGTTACAAGACGACGAATATGCTTGATACGTATGTGTGTGCTGATTTTGGTTCCATGTCATGTTCGCTTGTACGCATCGACCTATTTCTGTGTCTATTCGTTTACTGGTCTGTAGAATTTCTGCACTATACGTGTCCCTATGCAACACGGTAACCTGTACGAATTATTCTTATTAATAAACTGAGATGGCGATATATAATCGCGTTCCACCGTGGCCCCCTCCTTCACCACCTCAAAGAACAGGTTACGCGTGATCCATACACGGAGCGAAATCACAGCAGTCTCCTTGTGTTCTCATCCATATTAATTAGCCTCTGCTTCGCGATGACAAATTTAATTAGGCTCTATGTATTTAATTAGGCTCTATGTATTTAATTAGGCTCTATGTATTTAATACTTTATTTCTTAATAAATCCTCCCCGATTTCACTTACAATCCTTAATTTAAAGTATGTAGGTCTGCCAGTCAAACTATGGCACTGATTATTACAAAGTGGCGGTCCCGACAATTACTTCTAATTTACTTATTTATTTATATGATGCCTATTTATCAACGCTGTCGGTATCTCAAACAACAAAGCATCCAGTGATAGGGTGTCAGCTAAATAATGAAGGGAAAAAAATTGTGGACAACGATCGTGGCGAAATTAGATGTACTAGCCTACAATTTTATGTTTGTAGTCCCGTGCATCGTAATTCTAGGTTGAAGAAATCCAACGAGATGCAACAGTATGCAGATATTTATTTACAGTTAAATTACTCTATATGTTTCGGGCGTCCATCGCGCCCATTATCAGCACATAAAAGTGTAGTTGCAGCAATAAATAAACATATGCATACTGTTGCCTCTTGTTGGCTTTCTTCAACCTAGCCTACAATGTCTGAAGAACTGAGGAAAATACAAAAAAGGAACTAAGCCAGGGTAGCCTGTATCTCAGTCGAGATTCGAAACCTGTAACCCGCTAACACAAGTCATAATTTCACTATTTGAATTAACATGTTCACTACATAACGACGACGGTATATTATTATTATTATTATTATTATTATACAATATGCATGTCTCCTGTCACAGGCATTTCTTCCTAGTACTTCTCCTAAACCAGCGGTGATCCCCACCGCTCAGGCTTCAAGCTTCACATTGTAGTACTTTCCGTATTATGTGTGATGTTCCAAGTATAGCTGTCTTTTGTAGTGAATCTATCGAGTGGTTTCCTGGTATAGTTTCCAAATTTTTCTTTAAACT
>Ga0131853_10001450_pt1 | contig 42346 bp, 38 predicted proteins | sample TergutLab28metaG_FD_92764 | JGI IMG/M metagenome (GOLD analysis project Ga0131853, IMG submission 92764) | Labiotermes labralis P1 segment gut microbial communities from Petit-Saut dam, French Guiana - Lab288 P1 (version 2) (version 2) | ecosystem: Host-associated > Arthropoda: Insects >...
CCCAATTTACGCCAACCCCGACCAGCAAAACCGTCAGCAACCACCAAATTTGGGCAACCCCCATAGAAAGGAGTAGGGCATGAAAAATTTCGCTTTTAATGACAAAATATCCCTTAGACAAGTACAAGCCCTACTATTTTTGGCTATATTTGGCTTTGGAATTACGGCATTACCTCGTCGTGTGGCTGAATTTGCTGGGCAAGACGGCTGGCTTGGTGTGCTTTTGGCAACGCTCGTAGCCATCCTCTTGGTTTGGATAATTTCATCCGTTACCAAAATGCACCAAGGGCTAACTTTCTATGAATACGTTTGCAAAATATTAACAAAACCCATAGGCATTTTGGTTTGTTTGTTTTTATCCGCCCGACTAATCCTGTTGGCTGCGTTTAACCTACGTATTTTTGCCGAGATTACCCAGAACATTTTGTTGCCAACAACTCCGTCTTTTGTGATTTTTGCAGCCATTCTCATCCTCGCCGCCTATGGAGCATCAAAAGGTATGGAAGCACGGGCAAGGCTGGCAGAAATTCTACTGCTAATCGCAATAATCCCACTTATCGCTGTTTTTGCTTTGTCTGTCCGTGAGATTGACTTCACTAACCTTTTGCCAATGTTTAACGCACCACTGGAAGATGTTGGGCGTTCTGGCTATTCTGCTTTATTCGCCTTTAACGGACTTGATATGCTGTTGCTAATCAGCCCATTCCTTGCCCGCCCAAAAAACCTGGGCAAATCTGCAAAGGCAGTCGTGGCGACCATGGGTGGGTTTATGTTAGCAATCACAACCATAACCATTGCCCGCTTTGGGGCGGCAAACATCACCCACCACACATGGCCCGTGCTTAAAATGATGGACACCGCATCCATGCCAGGTGCAATCATCGACCGCCAAGGTGCGCTCATTATGACTTTCTGGATAATCTCCGCATATGCCATCATCAACGCCGCTTTATTCTTCTCGTCCCTATTATTAAAAAACGTGGCAAAGGCAGGAAAGCACACCCATTACATCTTGATTTGCCTGCCAATTATCGCTATAATCGCCGCTCTACCTGTAAGCCTTGAGGATGTATATGCACACTTCAACGCATATAACAACATTTTTGGCGTGGGTGCAATGGTGGTGTTGCCAATAATTCTGCTGATAGTAGGCAAGATTAGGGGAGGGGTTAAAAATGCGAAATAGAAAGTTTGCACTAAAATTTGTGCTAATAGCTGCGGTCGCCTTAGCGGTTTTGCCATTTAACTGGGACAGAGTAGAAATGGAAAACCGTGCATTTGTAATAGCCATGGGTATTGACACTGGCGAAGGCGAGGAAGCCCCCTTCAAGGTATATTTGTCCGTGATTGACGCACCCGCCCTCGAAGAAGGGGGAGGTGAGGACGCACCGAAAATCCTATATGAAGCCGAGGGGGTAACCCTGTCATCCGCCATGTCACGTGCCAGCAGTGAAATGAGTGACAGACCATACTACGGTCACACAAAAACCGTAATCATCAGCGAAACCGCCCTAATGGATGCCCGCAAAGTGCAGGAAATCACCCGCACCCTATCTGAAAACGAGGACATCAACATAAGAACCATAATAATGGCTACCGACAAACCTATTGATGAGATTTTACAAGCCCAGCCCAAATCAGGCAATTTGCTAGGCATATATCTATCAAACTTCTACAACAGTACCCATGCCAGCACGCCAGGGGCAGTTATAAAAACCGATTTAGAGGGCTTGGTTGCTGGCTTGCGGTATGACGGCACTGCCATAATCCCCAAAATTACCTTGAAAGACGACGGAGATGACACAGAAATCCTCATAAGTGGCGTAGCAGCTTTACGTGATTATGCCCGCCTAATGACAATTTCAGAAGATTACTTAATAGGTCATCTTTTACTTACCCAAAACGCCGGGGGCATGGAACTTGTGGTAGATGGTGAAACCCTGCAAATAACCAAGTCCACCCCCAAGTTAGCCTTTGAATATCATAACGGCGAATTGTTATGCCACGCAAAAGTAAAGGTATACGGCGAACTTGTAGGGACAACCTATCAAATCAATAACAAGGCCCAAACCGCCTTCACCGAAAAAATAGAGCAAGAAATAACCAAAACCCATCACCTACTACAAACCCTAAACATCGACGCACTGCACCTTTCCCAAATTCTTCACAAACACCACCCCGACCTGCCACAAAAACCCTTAGACCAAATAACCCTGATACCAAATATAATCCTAGAAATAAAAAATGCAACTCTATAAACCAAAAACCCTTTCTGCGAATTGGAAAGGGTTTTTGGTTAGACATTAAAATTTCGATTCTAAGATTATGTTCCACGCTAATTTATGCTCAGAACTTAACTCTCATTGCTCTGCAAATTAACTATTCGCCTTTTTCTATCATCCTAGCGAGTGTAGTTTATACTTAACAATACTTTGGCAATTGTTAAAATGTTCATCATAGCAACTAACACTTTTAAGGCTAATAAAGTCTTCCAGTCATATTTCTGGGTTGAACTTTCTTTTCCCGTTTGAAAAGGCAGAGGATGCAGGTGCTTCCCCGCAGAACACTTTTTCAAACAACTCATCGCTTAGATAACGTACATCACATTTATTTAGCATTTTTTCTGCTTCTAAGCGTTTAATGAAGCGGTAAATTGACAAAATGCGCCCCATGCCTCCTGCTCCGACATTTTTATTAAAATGCCAAGTGTTGTTGCAATACATATACCTAAACTCAGAACATTTCAAAGCAATTCCCATATGCGATTTTTCCGATAGACAAAAGATAATTTTTTCTGGCTTTAAGGCTATCACCTCGTCGATGCAACCCATGGCGCAATGGGACTTAAGTTCCACTTGAAATGGTTTGTTTTTACCATTTTTAAGCCATTCTTCATTTAACCCTAGCTTTTTTGCTACGGATGAAATAAATGCAAAGGTTGGCTCTTTGTCGCTTGTATAGTATTTTTTCAAAATATTAACAGAGTCAAAGCCTAAATATTCAGCTAAGATTTCTAAGTTTACATTTTCGTTAAAATCAGGATAAGCATTGATTAAGGTCATAACATAGTCTAAACGCATAGCGAATTTTGTCTTATAATTAATATTTTGAGATATTAGCTCAACAAAATGCGAATCTTCTTGTACTGACTTATAAAGTTGGTCAAATGTTTTCTTGCTTGTATCTAACTTTTTAAGAATTTCTCTATGAATTTCTTCACGTTTCATTTCTTTATCTGTAGTATATTCGAGATATTGTTGAATCAACTCGCTATTATTTGTTACCTTACTAGATTTGACTCCTTCTAATATAAGTCCAGAAACCACTGCTATAAGTATGCCTTCCATCACCATAAACATCCTCCTATTGCCCTTTATTACGAAATTGCAAGTAGACCGATTTTTCAAACGCAATCCTGAATCCACCTATTCCTGCAAATGGGTGGATAAATATGATGCTCACAAAACCCCTTAATCAAGTTATCAAGATATTTTTATCCTGCTTCGGCACGACCTCCGCCACAATTTGGGACGCTATGCCTTTTTGGTCAAGTTTTGATACAAGTGCTTCTGCATTTTGTGCATCAAGAGATATAAGCAACCCTCCACTGGTTTGCGGGTCAAAAAGCAACTCTAACATACAGTCTGCAACGCCAGAGAAGTCTATATAATCCTGCAAGGATTGTCGGTTCTTTTTACCGCCCGCTGTAGCAAGCCCGTCTTTTGCCAGTTGCAAAGCCTCGTCAATCTGCATAATCTTACCACTGTCCACAATGATAGAATAATCAGCCACCATTTCATTGAGATGCCCTAAAAACCCAAAACCAGTCACATCTGTAGTGGCATTAATCGGAAAGTCACAAGCGATGTCCATGGTAAGTGTGTTTAGGGTCGTCATGGCTGTAATGGCTTGGTCATAAGCGGTTTTGCTCGCCTTTCCTTTTTTGTAGCCAGTGGTTACAATGCCCACCCCTAACGGTTTTGTTAAAATTATCTTGTCACCAATTTTACAAGTGTTGTTTTGCAAAATTTTGTCTGGGTGGACAGTTCCCATAACGGAAAGTCCATATTTCACACCACTGTCGGCAATGGAATGTCCGCCACATAGCACCGCACCAGCCTCTGCCACCTTCTCTGCCCCGCCTCTCATAAGTGCGTGCAAATCTTCCTTACTACCATCATCAGGAAAGGCAAGAATATTTAAGGCGGTGACTGCCTTGCCACCCATGGCAGCCACATCACTCAACGCATTGGCAGCAGCAATTTGACCAAAAACATACATATCATCTATCAAAGGCGGGAAAAAGTCTAGGGTTTGAATAATAGCAAGGTCATCCCGCAACTTGTAAACCGCACCATCATCAGCGGTATTAAAACCAACCAGTAACCTTTCATCGCTGATAACTGGTATTTTTTCAACAATATCCTTCAGCAAACTTGCTGACAACTTGGAGCTTCAGCCCCCTGCGGACTTTCAGCCGCCATTATAAAACATCTGGAAATAATTATAATCCATATCTATCCCTCCTACGAAAAAGGACGACCAAAGGTCGCCCATGTCTATATCTAGGGCGAAGCCCGAAATTTTGGCGGGAATATGTGGGAATCGAACCCACCCAGGAGCTTCTCACTCCAACACAGGTTTTGAAGACCAGGAGGCACACCAGCACCTATCTACTCCCATAAATTTTACTACAAAACATGATAACACAGTCCGCCAAAAATTGCAAGCATAAATTTTGCGTACTTGACGCACAATCACTTACGTTGTACAATGGTTATATTACCACAACAAACAAGGAGCTAACACCGATGACCCCATTATCCGTATATATCCATGTTCCATTCTGTCGCAGTCGTTGTTTTTATTGTGATTTTTTAACTTTTGACAGTCAATCCCACCGTATTAATGATTATGCCAAAGCCCTACAAGCGGACATTGGCACCAGCAGGTTCGATTTTGTGGATTATGTTGTGGAAACAGTATTTTTTGGTGGTGGAACTCCCAGCCTGCTTTCGCTGGAGCAATTAGGTGTTATTTTGCGTACTTTACAGGACAATTTTGTGTTGGCACAGGATTGTCATATGTCAATAGAAGCAAACCCCGACACAGTGGACGAGGATTATCTATCTAGTTTACACCACTTAGGATTTAAGCGAATTAGCTTCGGTGTGCAAAGTTTCGATGATGAAATTTTAAGGCATATTGGGCGGGTTCACAATGCAGAAACCGCAAAGCGGGCGGTAGATTTAGCACACAAAGTAGGATTTGAAGACATTAGCGTTGATTTGATTTTTGCCCTGCCCCATCAAACATTAGACAGCTTTGACAAAAGCCTTGACATAGCCACTTCCCTGCCTATAATCCACATTTCTTGCTACGCCCTTTCGGTGGAAGAAGGCACGCCCCTAGCCAAAAGCAAACCCCTTGTTGACGCAATTGCTAGCGAAGAAGAAGACAGAGCAATGTATGCCCTCGCCAAGGAAAAACTTGCAAAAGCAGGCTTTTTGCATTACGAAATTTCCAACTGGGCAAAGGCGGGATACCAATGTCGCCACAATTTGGGCTACTGGACAGGACGTGAATATTTAGGCTTAGGCTTGGGTGCATCGTCATACTTTAGCAACAATCGCCTTAAAAAAACTGGCTGCTTGAAAAGTTACATAAACGGTAATTTTACTTTCCCATATACCGAACAAATCGACAAAGCCACCCAAATGTCAGAATTCATCCTGTTAGGCTTACGAATTACAGAAGGCATCAGCACCACCGATTTCAAAAATCGCTTTGGTAAGGATATTTTTGAAGTATTCAACAAAACCCTGCACCAATTTCTGACACAGGGTCTACTAATCCAAAACGGTGACAAAATTGCTCTAACCCCAAAAGGTTTAGACCTTTCCAACACGGTTTTCTGTGAATTTTTGTAAAGTTTAAGAAAATATATCATTGATATATGGCTATTATATCGATTTTCTTGTAGTCGTCATCGCAATAAATGAGTTCTAGCTCTGCGGGTCTTTTGCTAGATATCTCTCGCCTCATTTTCCTGTTCAAGCTTATAAAGTCCCTTAAGGGGTCAAAAATAGCATTGGATTTACTAGTCATTCTGTCAGAAACTACTCTTGCTAGAATGGTAACCTCTGTTGTCTCATATTCTTCTAGTTCGTTATAGGTGACCCTTAAGTGTTCGGCTTCAATTAGGGAGCATAATGTACTTTCGGAAAGTTCGCTTATAATCGGCAATTTAGATTTGTGTGCTTCAAATAGTTCCTGAACCACTTCAGCGTTACCTTCATCCAGGTTTAATGGGATTTCGCTTGATACCAATGCTTTGAATTGTTTGAGCATATCAACAAAGTCAAATTTTTCTGGCACTTGTATGTAAGTATCAAATCTTATAACGCTTCCCCTTAGAATTGTATCCAATTCTAGTTCGCTCCTACTTTGAAAATCAAAGAAGGCTTCTAAGTTTTTAACTGCTTTTTCGAATTCTGCAATATCATGAAGTTGACTACTGATTACACTTACCTCATATGATTTGGTGGCTTTACCGCCTAGCGAAGCAACTTTCAAATCTATGCCAGCATCTTTGTCGCTTGTTATTTTTATTTTATCAATTTTTGTAACATTTTTACCAGTAGCAATAGCCATGTATTCGTCTAGCTTTTTATTGTCCAGATAAACAACCTTTCCAAACATAAGTATTCTCCTCGGTTATAAATAATTCAGATTACTATTGGAAACAAACCTCCAAAAATCTCACAAAAATCGGATGTGGGCGGTTTGGGCGGGATTTGAACTGTGGACTAGCAATTGTCCCAAAGTAGAAGGGGTGGTTAGGTAACTCTATTATTTCTGCTGTGCCATTGCTAGTACCTTTGCCGCTTACCACCATGCCTGCGTTTTCAAAGTCGTCAATATACGTTGCATCAAATTCATAACGATGCCTATGGCGTTCGCTTATTTGTGTTTCGCCATAAATCTTGTGAGCAAGGCTGTTCGGTGTCAAGGTGCAAGGATGTCCTCCTTTACGCAATCCCATACCTGGGTTCACAAAAATTGAGTGTGCAGTGGCTTCGTCAAATTCAGCAGAATTGGCACGACTTAGACCCATTACATTTCGGGCAAACTCAATCACCATCGCCTGCATCCCCATACCAAGCCCAAGGCAAGGCACACCCTTTTCACGGGCATATTTAGCGGCGATTACCTTACCCTCACTTCCACGTGGACCAAAACCGCCGCAGATAATAATACCAGCGGAATCGTCCAGAAGATGGGTTTCCCCTTCTTCCAATAGCTCTGATGCTACCCAGTTAATGTCAACATCCGCACCAACCGCAAAACTTGCCGCCTTAATGGCTTCAATCAGCGACAAATAAGCATCTGGCAACACAGTATATTTGCCAACGAGGGATATTTTAACAGGGGTTGTAGCCTTTTCCGCCATATCCAAAATAGCCCGCCACTGTGTCAGGTCTGGGGTGCGGTCCTCTAGCCCAAAACGCTTTAATACTACTTGTGCGAAGTTTTCCCGCTCCAAACATAACGGCACTTGATAAAGACTATCGCAGTCAGCATTTTCGATAATACATTCTTTCGGAACATTGCAGTAAAGTGCAACTTTATCCTTTATATCAGACTCCAGCGGAATTTCGGTTCGACAAACAATCATGTCGGGCTGGATGCCCATGGATAACAGTTGTTTAACGCTGTGCTGGGTGGGCTTGGTTTTAATTTCGCCACCCTTGTCCAAATAAGGCAATAGGGTAACGTGGACATACATCACATTTTCCCGACCCACATCAAAAGTCATTTGGCGAATTGCCTCAATATAAGCTTGGGATTCCATGTCCCCCACCGTGCCACCAATTTCAGTAATGACAATGTCAACATCACTATTATTCGCAACTTTTTGAATTAAATATTTAATATGGTCGGTGATATGAGGGATAATTTGCACGGTTTTACCGCCATAATCCCCATTACGCTCCTTTTGTATAACGCTAGAATAAATCTTCCCAGAAGTTATATTAGAATTAACCGTTAAATTTTCATCGGTAAAACGCTCATAATGTCCCACGTCTGCGTCACATTCCGCCCCATCTTCCGTAACAAAAATTTCCCCGTGTTGCACGGGACTCATCATGCTGGGGTCTACATTCAAATAAGGGTCAAACTTCTGGTTAGAAACCTTGTAGCCCCTCGCTTTTAGCAATCTTCCCAAACTGGCAGATGTGATGCCCTTGCCATTACCCGATGTAACCCCACCTGTTACAAATACAAATTTTGTCTTTTTCATTTGTGTCCCCCCAGTGTTATGCAATCATTTTAATTATACCATATCAAAAACAAGGGTGCAACCACCAAACAAACAAACCCCACCATTTAGCATAAAGGCGGGATTTGTTTACGGTGTTAATAAATTTTAGTTTTGTGATGACACAAAGCAAGAGCCGTCCCGTAACATCATGCCTCCAGGACCTAATGCACGACCAGCACCACCTTGACCTAGACCAGCACAATCAAAATTTCCTGCTCCACGCCTAAATCCATTGCCCGCTTGGGAGGTAATGCGATTTTCACGGTTGATACCTCTGCCATAGCCGTTACAACGAAAACCGCCTTGTTGGGATTGGGACGCAAAAGCTGTTATGCTCATGGTTAGGGTCATAACTGCGGCAACCCCCAATACAACTAATCTTTTTTTCATATAGATACAACTCCTTTCGTTGATGATATTATTATAAAACATAATTGTTGCAAAGTCAAGCTTTTTTGTTCAAAAGACAAGTGATAATGCAATGAAAATTTGCTGGATTTGCATAGATTTACCCATGAAACTAATTTGACAAAGTTATTATTTCATCAAACATGGACTTAAACCTATTGTCATTTTCGTGTGAGATAACAATACAGGTCAAATCCTTATCCTCAAATAAGTCACTCAAAATATCGCAAGAGGTTGCAAGGTCAAGGTTTGAGGTTATCTCGTCCAAAATTAATATTTGTGGTTTGTGTAACAAGGCTCTTGCTAGTACCAATGACTGCTTTTGACCGCCTGACAAACCAGAATTATTGGATATATAACGGTTTAGTTCTTCTTCACCCTGCAAAAATCCATTAATTTTGGTTATTTCCAGCGTCGCTTCAAGTGTAGATTTTTCATGTTCATCAGAAAAGAAAGTGATGTTTTCGTATGCTGTGTCGTTGAAAATATATGGGTCTTGCCTTACAAAACGCAATATATTGTTAAGGCTTGCAGTGTCAATGTCTTTTATGTCTTTACCGTCAATTTTAACAGAGCCTTCAAAGTCAGGGATTTCCATAGAAAGCACTTTTGCTATGCTTGATTTACCAAAACCCGAAGGGGCTTGTATGACATATTTCTTACCTTTCTCAAAACGTAAATTGATGTTTTCAAATATATAATTTTCCTCGTCATATTTTACGGCAAGGTTAGAAATTTCTATACAGTCATCAAAATCTTTAATTATAATCGGTTTTCTGTTTGGTGTCTCAACTTTTTCCATTGCTTTTTCCCGAATATATTTACTTGATTTGATTGAGTTTACAATTTCCGCCCCATGAACCACAGGCCATACAAGGTTGCCCACCAACTGCATTACGGCAATCAAAAACCCTATTGTCAAATCACCCGTAATAACAAGATAGCTACCAAGCCCTATACCTGCAATTTGCACCAAAAAGCCCACGTTAAAGGATAGCGAGCCTGCCAATGCACCTAAAAACTTACTTCTTGCCCTTGCATTTTCTACTTTCTCATTAGCTTTGTCGTGTCTACTTGCAAATACATCTTGCTTACCATAAGAAACAATTTCCTTTTTACCGTCAATAATTTCCTTTACATCATCAACATAAAGGGTCTGGCTGTCAGAATAAGCCTTTTTACGATTTGCAAGGGGTTTGCCAAAAATCCAAGTGGTTAGCATTGGCAACAAAGAAACTGCCGCAAGAACGATGGTTAGTATCCAGTTAATAAAAAGCAACGACACCAGCGAAAACAAAAATAACGGTATGTAATGAAAAAGACTAAGTCTAATACCGTAATAACTGTTATCTAAAATATCAACATCTGCTGTAAAAAAACTTAATTCCTTGTTATCTTCTTTTGGCGAAATTTTTGTGGACAATATGAAATTTAGGCGATTTCGTTTAATTATTTTCAACATCTCCTTAATGTTATCAACCCTAAATTTTGCCGCTAAGATAACTGAAACGATGTCAAAAGGCCAAATTCAAAAGGTTAGCACAAGAAAGAAAGTAAAATCTTGAATGTTTCCATCTGAAGCAGAATCTACAATGCGTTGAAGCATAAATGCCAAAACAACAGAAATTGCTGCTTGCATCATGTAGAAAATTGCAGAAAACACCAAGGTACTTTTGGCTTTGGTAGATGTGTTCATAAGACCTCCTTTAGGCGTAGTTGATTTTTTCTATGTACGCACTTACGGCATCCAGATATTTTAGGTGTCCGCCCGCAAGCTTTACTAAATAATCTTCATTAAAAAGTTCGTGGGATACAGATTTTTTGCCCCCCGCCTGCGCCTGCTCCCAAAGGGGTTGCAAATCTACAAACGGCAGAAAAAAACACTTGTCCAACAGGGTAAAGTTAATTAACATAAAAGCGATGCCCTTTTGCTTTTCAAAGGCTTCCATAAACTCCATTTGGTGGCGGTGGATATTGTTGATGGGGAAGGACTTTTGACGGGTTTCTTTGGCATCGAAGCAAATGGGTATGCCTTGCACCGCACCTATATAGTCAACGGTGCTTTTTTTCTCAAAATATGCAAGGGTGATGGTTCGGGACTCTTTATCAATTGCCACAGGGGTGATAGAGGTCGGGATTTTTTCCACAACCGCCAGCCCTTGTGTTTTGTACTTTTCATTTGTCATGTTGATAATTTCCTCGAAGGTGCTGCCTCTTAATCCTCGCTTGCCAAATCCCATTGTTTACCCCCCTAAATTCCTGCATTTATTTAATGATTATATCACACAAAAATTCCAAATGCAACAAAACCATAAATTTGCTATTGACATTGACTGTGCGTCAACTTGTATAATAAGTTTGGGAGGTGTTTTGTGGAACTTATAAGAATAAACCAAGTGGTGGAAGCCTTTGGGGTTTCCAGCAGAACTTTGAGGTATTACGAAGAAAAGGGGCTTATTTGGAGCTGTCACCCTGAGAATAAAACGCAAAGATATTACGACCAATCGGCATTAGAGCGGTTGAAGCAAATTATTGTTTTGCGTAAATTACAAATTCCTATAAAAGATATAGCCAACATCTTTGTAAGTGACGATATGTCGGCGTTGATACGCTCTTTTGTGGACAAGCTCGATGGACTTGATGCAGAAATCACAGCTTTGTCCGAATTAAGAGTGCTTGTGGACGATTTTTTGCACAAAATGCTTTTAAGTGGTATCAAGAAAATATCCGCTATCACTTTACTTTACGAAGAAACGGAGAAAAGGTTGGCTTTATCCGAAGAAAATAAGCCTGTTACTTTCGAAAGACTTTCGGAGGTAAGCCGAAAAGCCTTGAAATTGCATGATGTACGAATTATCCGTTTGCCTGCCATGCGTATGCTGACATCCCGCCTAAAAACAGGGCAGGTGGAAACATTGGATTTAGACAAAATGCAAAATTTGTTCGTTTCTTACGGCTTCACACCAAATCCTGGCTTTCGTGATTGTTTTTTCGGCAAGCAAACCAATGGCGAGTGGGTGATGATGATAAAAATACCCTTGGACTACGAAAATCACACCCCTTATGTTGACGAGAATTTTGGGGGTGGTTTATATGCGGTGGCAAGTTCGTTTATGGAGGATATGGACGACACTTTCGTTCTTCTAAGGGACTGGGTCAGCGAAAGCCCTGATTTTGAATCCGAAGCGGGAATGGAAATGATTGAAGAAATTTTGCCATGGGACATAGCTATAAAATTAAACCGTTACCAACAAGATGTGTATACACCAATAAAACTTAAAGAGGAGATGTAAAAATGAACATCAGATTTGAAAAACGTGACACCTTCTACGTTTCTGGTTTTTCCATGGAAACGAATGAAGCTAATTTAGAAAGGGATGTCGCCTTGCTTCGTGAGAGGTATGAAGATAAGTTGAGGGCAGTTTCACCATGTTTGTATTTTGTTTCATGGGCTGGAAAAGATGACGAAATGGTTTATCACTTTAGTGTAGAAACAAGTGGCAAAACTCCAGAAGGCACAACCACGGTGGAAGTACCCTCTGGCTATTTTGCCGTGGCATCCGTCCCAAAAGGTACACCCATATTACCCGCGTGGTATGAATTTTTCGCATCCCTGCCATCCACGGGCGCAGAGATAAACCAAGAATATCACATATATTTTGAATATTTTAACCAAAATGGCGATTGCGAATTATGGATACCAATTGTCGAGAAATAAAAACAAACCCCGCTAACCTTTTGGCTTGGCGGGTTTCTTGATTATAAAGATGTGTTACCTGGCCTCATTCGCCATTTGGTGAATAAAGACTCCGTATCCACGCAAAGGGTTTTGCACAAAAACATGGGTTATTGTGCAATGTTACCCGGTAAAAATTCTTCTTGTTCCATAAGGTTTTGAAGTTGTGGAAAGGTGAAGAATATGTCAAATTCGTTACCTTCCTTGACTTCTATTCTGTCAATTAACTGTGCCATAAGTGCTTGGGTTGGCTCGCTAAGTGACAAATATTGTCTTATGGTTTCTTCTTGTTCTTTTTTGTTTTGTTGTCTCTGAGGGGCTGATTTCAAAACGTCCAATTGCTCTTGTAATTGTTGGCATTCTACATTAGATTTTGCGGACATTCGTTTGAAGTCATCTGCGGAGATGACACCCTCCAACCTATCCTCATAAAGAATGTCAATGCGTTTCTTGATTTTGGCAATCTCGCTTTCCAAGAGCTTGATTTTCGCTTCTTCGTTACGCCTGCTGTTTTTTGCATCCGCCATCAGGGTAATCATGCGCTCGGAATCAAGATATTTCAAACACAAATCCCCCAACAAGTCCAACACGTATTTCTCTAGCTTGGAGTAATTAAAGGAGTGTGTTGTGCAAAGCCCGAACCTGTGGTATTGGATATACCTGCCGCAACGTCCGTAAATCTGACCATACTTCGCATCTTTCTTAGTTAGAGAGATATACGAGCCGCAATCATGGCATTTTAGCAAGCCAGATAGTAAATATCTGTGCTTTGATGGCTTTAGGTGTGCCGTGACCTCAAGCAGGCGTTGGGTTTTGTCAAAAATTTCCTGTGAGATTATTGCCTCATGTGCATTTGGAGTTTTAATCCAAGCACTCGGGTCTGTTCCGACCATTTTTTGTGACTTGTAGTTGAGCTTTTTGTATTTGTTCTGAACCAGAGTGCCTGCATAGGTTTCATTTTGCAAAATGCGCCTAACACCCGTATGCGACCAAAGACCATATGCCATCCCCATGTTTCCGACATTAATTTTGTTGTGTATCGATGGGATTGCAATTTGCCTTTCGGATAACTGCGAGGCTATCTGATGGCATCCGTTTCCGTTCAAATACAGCTCAAATATCTCCGCAACGATTAATGAAGCTACTGGGTCAATTACAAGCTTGTGCTTGTTTTCGGGAGATTTTTGATAGCCGTATGGCGCAACTTTACCCAAAAACAACCCTTGCTCTTTTTTGCTGTGAAGTGTGCTACGGATTTTCTTAGACATATCTTTTGAGTACATATCGTTTAGGATCGCCTTAAAAGGTGCAATATCATTGCTGCTAGAGTCCAAGTACGTGTCTATGTTATCTAAAAGAGAAATGTACCGCACATTCTTGGATGGAAAATATTGCTCCATATAATGCCCGGCTTGGATGTAGTCACGGCCAAGGCGGCTCATATCTTTTGTGATAACCATGTTTATCAGCCCATGTTCTATATCTTCAATCATGGCATTAAACTGCGGCCGATCAAATGTTGTACCACTTACCCCATCGTCTACATACTCCTTAACCAATGTTAAGTCGTTGTCGTTGATGTAACTTGTTATTAAATTACGTTGGTTAAGAACGGATTCGCTGTCTTTGGTGACCCCCTTACTTTTTTCATCCTCTTTTGACAGTCGAATATAGCACGCAACTTTCCATTTCTTACTGTAACTGCTCATAGCTTGTTTCATAAAGCCTCCAATCTTGAGCAATTACCCATCGAGATTATTATACACTAGGTAGCTCACTTATTCAATAACGGATTTTTTGCTACTAAGGCTTTCAAATTGCTTTCCATGATTTTTTGTAGAGTTTGACCTTCATTACAATAATAGATATTAACTCTTACATCCCTATTTTTCGTGGGTTTTTTCATACAAACAGACCGCCTCTCTTGGTTGATGTTATTTATTTGCGATTGATTAGAAATTTATACCACCATCCTTGCCCCCCAAATAATGCCCAGCAATAACCCCAATCCGATTATGACCCAAAGCCCTAGACGCAACAGCCATAGCTCGTTTGTCATAAACAACCCCTTTAAGATCACTGCGGCAGTGGTATCGTTCGTTCTTCGGAATCATGTTTATCGGTCGAGCATGCTGCTCATAAACAACCCTACAATAATCAGCCCGGTAAGAATGAATATCCGCTCTACTCGGGATTTTACTCCATATGAGCTGACCGGCAGGAGTGTTTTTCATGCGGTTGACAACCATATCAATCGCACCCATATCAACTGCACCTTCTTTATAAGATACAATTGGACACTCTCGAACTTTACCGCCTTTGCCCTTGATATTGATGAGCATATATCTACCTGTGATTTCGTCATGACCAAGATTCTCAGGCTTTAGCTGTTTAATCTCATGCCTGCGAAGCCCAGTAGCCCGACAAAAATCAACAAACTCTTGATTTCTGCTCTCCGAGAACTTGGCTTTGCCTTTGCCGTTGTCCTTACACTTCCGACTTCGAGTGATATTAGCTCGATGCCGCACCTGCGTAGGAATGAAATCCATAGTAGAGCAACCATACAACTTAGCCAAAGCACAAGCTATTAACTTTTGTGTGTATGGGCTATACCCTTCATCGATGTGCTTTTGGAGGTAGACATCTGCATATTTACGACAGTCTTCAAGTGTTCTAGGTATGTTATCGCTACTGGTAACGCTATTACTACCGCTAACACCACCATTGCTACCACTAACACTGCTAACACTAACACCACCAACAACACCGATACTACCACTACCACCAGCATGATACTCCTTAGCCCACTTAACAAAATCACAAGCCTTAGCAAGATAATTCTCATAGGTACTCCAAGAATATATCCCATCAAATGCCTTACCTTGTTTCTTTGCAATGTGTTTTGGTTTTCCTATTCTTAGTTTGCTTTTGAGTACGTCTTGAACTTGACGCACTAAACTCTTGTTTTTGGGTATACAAGACCCCTCCTTTCTGGTTGCTATAAACCTACTTCTTTGCTGCAAAACCCACCTATCCGCTATAAGCCTACTGCCCCATTGCTCGTTGCAGGAAAGCTCAAGTAATGCGACATACACAAATAAATCTCGATACTCGTGTGTTATAACAGTTAAAGCCAAGCACGAGCTTTTTACATCTGCCCGATGATGGGTGGGTTTTATAACTGGCACCACCGCATATTACATCCCAGTAAGCAGGAAAGCTAATATGACCCAATTTCTTTGTAGGCTATCTTGTAAGCGGTTTTTGTCTATAAACCACCTTCAGCCTAAATCTTAACCACAATAAGCAGGAAGCACCCGATAAATCAGGCGACAACAAGTACCTCAAAAGCTTTTTATAGCAAGTCAACTTGTCGTTAACTAAACCGCTGCTAACCAAGCCATTACAAAACAACAAAAAAGAACCGATAAACAAGCACATTCGCTCGCTATTCAGCCCTTTACGTGTATTTGTCGTTTAATCACGTGCGTATGATCACTAAATGCATAGGATGCAAATACGCACACGTAAACAACTATTCTATTCCCGCCCATACAAAAAAGATAGGCTCACTATGGACACACATACAGTGGGTCACTGGCAATTCCAAACCGATCGCAGTCTTAATCCATACTCTTGTTCTAAGACATACTCTTGAGCCAAGATCTCAACATGGAATCCCCTTAAGATAGATACACCTCTAAAAGGAATACTGCTCGGTAACGTGCAATCCGATAAGTAAGTTATAATCCGAAAAGTTATGTGTTTATTTTATCATGGTGTGGGTATATAAAGCTATGACAGGAAAGTGCCAAAAGTCTAATGGGTATAAAATTATCCAAAGGCTCTATCGACAAAACATCACTGAAATTTCTGCGACAGGGTTTTAACCGTTTATTCTGCATTTTTCAAATGCTAGAATAACCGTTGAAACACCGCTGAGGTCCACTACTGCCCCAATATCTATATTCACCGCTTTTCATATTTTCGATGGTCTATCCATCAATGGTCCAATCGACCATCAAACACACACGCCTTTTAGCAGACAATGAAGGCAAATCCCTAGTGCGTAACTATCTCATTCCCGTGCAAAGCACGGGGTAACAAAAAGGGGTTGCCTTCGGCAACATAAAACCGCATTATTAGCCGTTATTCTCGATTAAACATACGGTCTAAATATACGGTCTAAAATCAAAAGCATGGGACGGTTTGCGTCCCATGCTTTTGATGGTGGTTCGAGTAGATTAATTCTGTGGAGTATGTAATATTATCCCAGAGTATGCAAACCAAAACTCGGCATCACTTGGAGATTTAAGCATGCCTTACTGTGAGCTGACTGTGGTGGCAGACCAATAAGAAGCCTTCTCCATATTTGATTTCACCTTTAATTCAAAATCTTAACAATTATATCCAAAATATCCTTCTGTCTAGCGATGTTTTGCTCTATTATTAGGTTATAGCACTTCAAAGCAATTTCATTATTACTCTCGTTTCCTGTAATAATATTTGCAAATAGCTCCTCTAATGGTAATTGCAATGCACCTGCTATTTTTATAACACTTTCAATTGTTGGATTTTTCTCGCCACGTTCCACCTGCCCTATATAAGTAGGGTGTACCCCTGCTAATTCTGCTAAATTTTCTTGGCTCATTTTTGCATTTTGGCGGTATTTTCTTAATCTCTCGCCGATTATCTTCGCAGTATTTTTCATAAATTCACCTCACAACTATATACTACAGGCTTGGAAATTATTTTTGAATATACTATTGATATTATTTTCATCTTGATGTATACTATATACATGATTTGTCTAATTAAAATATTTATAGTATAGAGTTGGGGGTGGTATATGGCAGAGGGGAAATTCGTGAGTTCATCTATACATAAAAAATAAATTCAAAACAAGGAGAGAAAAAATGAATCAACAAACCCTAAAAAACTACGCAAACTTACTTGTCCGCACTGGTGGCAATGTCCAAAAGGGTCAACCAGTAGTAATAACCAGCGACATCGAAGCAGCACACTTCGCCCGCTTAGTACAAGATACCGCCTATGACGCAGGAGCTTCGGAAGTGACAATACTATGGGGTGATGAAGCATCTACACGCACCAAGTATTTGAGAGCGGCAGATGAAACCTTTGACGATTATCCCGACTGGATTGTAGAACGATACAAATATTGGGACAACAAAGGCGTTGTATATCTACATATCACATCAGGCAACCCAGACCTACTTAACGGAGTAGACCCAGAACGTATAAAGCGTTTTGGTAAAGTGGCCAGAGAAAAGATGAGGGAACATTCCGCCCTTACAATGTCGCATAAAATACGCTGGTCTGCTTGTGCTATACCATCTCCTGCTTGGGCTGAAAAGGTATTTCCTAATATTTCTGAAGATGAAGCAATGGAGGAATTATGGGAGTTAATAATTAAAGCAGCTAGAGCAGATGGTGATGATCCCATTGCTGACTGGCGAAAACATAGAAAAAGCTTCGTGAATAATGTGAACTATCTTAACGAACAGCAATTCACTGCTTTACGTTTAACTACTGGGCTTGGCACAAACATAACCATAGGCCTAAATGAAAACCATGTCTGGAAAGGTGGAGGTAGTATCTGTGCCAATGAAGGCTTACCCTTCTTCCCAAACATCCCCACCGAAGAAATATTCACAGCACCAAACAGAAATATTGCTGATGGTCGGGTTGTGGCTTCTATACCTTTGTCGTATCAAGGTAATCTTATAGAGGGTATCGACCTAACTTTCAAAGGTGGAGTAGTCACAGAATACAAGGCAAGCAAAAACCAAGAATCACTTACCAACATCCTAGAAATGGATGAATGAGCAAAAAGACTTGGCGAGGTTGCTTTAGTACCTAAATCCTCTCCTATCAACCAAATGAACACTTTATTCTACAACACCCTATATGATGAAAATGCTTCTTGTCATTTAGCTTTGGGTAAGGGTTATCCATCTAATATTCAAGACGGTACAGACTTATCATCAGAGGAACTTTTGGTCTTGGGTGTCAATCAATCCTTAATTCATGTGGACTTTATGATCGGTACAGATTACATGATGGTCATGGGGATATATGAGGATGGTAGTGAGGTTATTGTTTTTGAGGAGGGGGAGTATGTGGGGTAGGTTTTAGTTGGTAGATAATTGTGTTTGTTATACGGGTTGCCTGTTTGGCAACCCGTATTTCTTTTTGTCATCATCAATGAGTTTTGACAATGAAAAGCCAACCCAAAAACCTTGTTATAAGACCCCTGCCTACTTTTACAAGTGATTAAAGTGTATATGTACTTTAAACTTTTTTATTTCTCCACCAGGAAATAAAAATTACTTGATGGAGTTATACCTCAAACCTGCTTTGTTGGGAACAAGATACCCTGAGCTGTGAAAAGATTTGAGGCGTTTTAACTCGAAGCTTGTATTTTTATATTGCAATCTGTATGATTATTTGGTATAATTTGATTATTCTTGTATTCTTGATTAGTGAAGTGAGGGGATCATATTTAAGGCCTTCTTCATCCCTTGTATTATGAAAAGTAGCAACTTTTATGACTACCTTCTTAACTGTAAATCTTATAAGTGTTATTCAAAAGATCCTCTCTAAATGATGATCTGGAAAGGGTTACTTCATGATAGATAAAATACTCAATTTTTGGTATGCATTGGAATTGTTTCAACCGAATTGGCCCGTTAAAGAGGGTGAGGGTGAAAAAATAGGAGACGACTCACTTCCGTGGGGATGTTCAGAAAGTAATCCTGACGTTCAAATTTACTATGATGTCTACGTAGGCAAAGCTACCATTGGCGACCTAACCGACTGGCTTCTAGACTCATTAGGACATCCAGATGAGAAGCCGATTGAAAAGAATTATTCCCCTAGTTGCTTATTCGCTTTAAAGCTGACAGATGATGGCATGTATTATCCAGGTTCTTTTTCTGTTTCTGGCTTTGCGTGGGCAGTAGGGAACATGGCTAAAGATAAAAATGTTGATTTATCTGAAGAATCTTTAAAACTTTTTCAAGAGAGCTGGGATGAGTTGCTCCTCTCAAAAGAAACTGTCTTTGCATTACAAGATTTAGAGGAATTGTTTTCCCAAATATGTGATGAAGCGAGCTTTACGAGGGCAGGTTTATTTTCATGCGAAAAATGGGTGAAGAAAAGGGTATATGAGCGAGAGGAAGGAGGCGACTTTCCTGAGATCGATTCCTTCACCGAGCTAATGCAAAGCTTTTATATTAGCGATATTATCAGAATAATGGACTCTCCAGGTTCCTTGGTGCCAAACTATGGACAGGCTCTTACGAGCAACAGCAGAAATCAGTATGAAATTGACACTGATCATACAGTCATGGAAGAATGGCTCGAGGCTGAGTGCTTTCCGTGTGGAGCGTGGCCATCGGTACACTCCCCAAGCCTTATGCAGCAATTAGCCATCAATCTATCCATAAGTGATCAGAAAATGGTTGCCGTAAACGGCCCTCCAGGCACAGGGAAAACCACTTTGCTTAAAGAAGTTATTGCTTCTAATATCGTGGAGCGAGCTTTACTTTTATCTGAATATAGTAGCCCAGACGACGCTTTTCGGCGCAAGGATTTTATTGATCCGCCAGATAAATATAATCGTACATATTATGTGCCAGACAGTAAATTGACTGCCTTTGGTGTGATTGTAGCGTCTAACAACAACGCTGCTGTAGAAAACATATCCATAGAACTTCCAAAAACTATTAGTAAAGACCGAACTGGCCTATTTAGCCAAACAACTAGTCTAGAGGATGGTTATTTTAGTGATGCAGCAACCAAGTTGCTGGGTGAGCCTGCTTGGGGGCTCATATCTGCTAAGTTAGGCAGGGGGAGAAACATCAAAACATTTATAGCTAAATTATGGCCAGAAAATGGCAGTGGCGCTTTAAAGAAGTATTTTGATAAGGACTATCCCAAGCCTGACTGGGACACCGCTTGTTCTAATTTTCGAACCGCATACGAAAAGGTGCAAAAAGTGTGCAGAGAAATTGCCTATGCACAAAAATTGCTCCCTCAAGAAAACCGCATTTTAAAAGAATTAAAAAGCAACGAAGAACAGTTAGTACATCTGTTGAATGAGCACTCCTGCATTCAAAAGTCTTTAGCTGATAAGAAACATACAGTATCATTAATGGAAGAAGATTGCCAACGCTTGACAAGAAATATTGAACAGCTTCAGCAAAATTTATCGTTATTAACTCGGATTTTTCGTCCTTTACTCCAAAAAAATCAATCTTTACAGGATTTGCAAAAATTAAAAGATAAGCAATCGGAGCTGATTGTTTCGATGGAAAACACAAGGACTAAAATACGCACAACGGAAACGATGTCCAAAAACCTTGAAGCACAAGTAGATGTACTGAAATCTCAAATAAACAAAGCAGAAGCAATGCGTGACACTTTGCAAAATGAATTGGAGCAATACAAGCAAATATTTAAAGGTAATTTTGTGCATGACAGCTTTTGGACAAATATCGCCCACAACCACAACTCTCAAAAATCTTGTCCATGGACTTATTACGAATATGACAAAATGCGTGAAGAACTTTTTTACCAAGCCTTAATGCTGCATAAGGCATTTGCTATAAACAGTAATAGTGTTGGACAAAATCTGAAACGGCTTATGAAAATGTGGGATGGCAAATTCAAAAGCACAAAAGATCGTCAAGCGGCATTCAGTAGTTTACTTAACACATTGCAGTTAGTTATTCCTGTTATCTCTACCACCTTTGCCTCTGTAAAGTCATTTTTATCTGACGTTGGCTCGGAAGAGTTGGGTGTTTTGGTGGTAGACGAAGCAGGACAAGCTACTCCGCAAAGCGCATTGGGTGCAATTTGGCGCACCCGTCGAGCCATAGTTGTGGGCGACCCATTGCAGGTAGAACCGATTCTCTCTACGCCTCAAATCCTTATACGCCATTTTGCTAAGAAAAACCAGCTACCCCCAGAATATCATTTTGGAGAGTTATCAGTGCAAAAATTTGCTGATGCACAATCCTCATATGGAGGATTTAGGAAAGTGGATGATGAAAAAATTTGGTTGGGTTGCCCGTTAATCGTTCATCGCCGATGCATTGAACCAATGTTTTCTATATCCAATAAGTCGGCTTACAACGAACGAATGTTATGTGAAACTGCTCCACCTGAGGAAGAAAGAGTGTTTTTACTCAAAAAATCTTGTTGGTTCAATATTCAAGGGACGGCAAAAGGGAATAAAGACCATTCCGTTAAAGAGCAAACGGAATTTGTATCGGAAATGATAAAGCAGGCTACTGAAATATATAAGGGACTACCGCCAATATATATCATCACACCTTTCACTACTGTAAAAAACGCACTTCATAGAGAACTAAAGAAAGTTTTGAAATCAACTCTATCTATGGCACCAGAGAAATCCATAAACGATTGGCTAAATAATCATTGCGGTACCGTACACACTTTTCAAGGAAAAGAAGCCGATGAAGTGTTTTTGGTGCTTGGCTGTGATAAAGCTTCTAGCAAAGGTGCTGCGCGTTGGGTTGGTCAAAAACCTAACTTAATTAATGTTGCGGTATCTCGTGCAAAATACAGACTGGCCATAATCGGTGACTTCGATTTATGGAGCAAAGTTAATTTTGTCAGTATTGCGTGTGAGCATCTTGATAGAGAGAATGAAGTTCCGTTTTGATGAAAATTGCATTTTATGAATTTGGTTCAGCAAATGACATGCAAGGGATTCTTAAAATGGTTACTACAAAGATGCAATAAAACAAAAAATAACTAATCTTCAAAAACCAACCCCTATACAATAACATTCAAACCTCCTCTTTACCATACATCAAAAGTTTGGAGGAAATATTGAAGGTTTACCTTGGTGTTCAGAATATTGGTTTGACTTAGATAGGTTGCTTCAAAAAATATATGAAGTTAAGGAGATTAATTAGATACCTTAGTCTAGTAATTATGGCTTAAATCTCGGGTTGTTGTGTAGCTTTGGCAAAAAACAAAGAAGGATTGAAAAGGGGTTATTCTACAATGGCAACTATCGAAAGCATAAAACGAAAAATAGACACCTTAGACGCAGGCTCTTTCCAAAACCTATGTGATATGTATTTATCAAAAATTGGATATTCCAACATTGTTTCTCTAGGAGCAAAAGCCGGTACATCAAAGACAACAAAAGGGACACCAGATACATATTTTACCACACCTAAGGGTCAGTACATCTTTGTTGAATATACCACACAAAAGATAGGACTTTTCAAGAAGATTGTTGACGATCTCCAAAAATGTTTAGATACGAAAAAGACCGGAATATCCAACGAAAACATTGCAGAAATTATCTACTGTCACACTTCATCAAATATCACTCCTGAACAAGATGAGCAAATTAAGAAATTGTGTTACGATTTAGGTATTTTGCTTACCATTATAGGGATTGATAGATTAGCGGGGGATTTATATCTGTACCACCACAGAATAGTACTTGATTTTCTTGGCATCTCTCTAAGCACGGGGCAAATTCAAACTCTCGATGATTTTATCAAGGGCTATAATTCAAAGAAGATTGCTGCACCGATAGACACTCCATTTATTTTACGAGAACAAGAAATCGGTAGAATTAACAAGTTTTTTGAGAATGTAAATATTGTGCTTCTGTCTGGTTCATCGGGTGCCGGCAAAACGCGGCTGGCGTTACACTATGCTGATACGTACACTTTGAATTCTAAATGTTACTGCGTTCACAGTAATGATCAGCCAATTTATGATGATTTGAAAATTTTCATAGATACGCCTGGAAGGTATTTTATTGTGGTTGATGACGCAAATCAGTTGTCTGGACTTCAACACATTATACAATATACCCTTATGCAACCTGATGGTTATGATGTAAAGGTATTGATTACAATCAGGGATTATGCGGTTGAAAAAGTAATTAACGAAATTCGAACAATGGCATCTTACGAGATTGTTGATGTAGACCCCTTTTCAGATGAAGAAATAACCGAATTACTTAAAACAAGCTTGGGGATTTTGAATCCGGATTATCTCGACAGGATTGTAAGAATCTCCGAAGGAAACGCAAGAATTGCTGTTCTTGCTGGCAAAATTGCTTATGATGCACAACGCTTGAGTTCAATTGATGACGCATCGGAGTTATATGAAGACTACTTCGGCATCTATCTAAACGAAAACAACTTGGCCAATGAAGATAACTTGTTGATATCAGCTGGAATTGTTGCGTTTTTGGGTGCAATTCATTTGGATTATACTGATTACTTGCTCTCTGTTCTGGAGCACAAAAATATGTCAAGAGATAGCTTCATCGAGGGTATAAAAAAATTGCACGAAATGGAAGTATTAGATATTTATAAAGATAAAGTAATACGGTTTTCAGAGCAAAGTCTTTCTAATTTTTTGCTGAAACTTGTATTTTATGATAGAAGACTTTTAAGTCTATCATCGATGGTGAAGGCGTTCTTTGTGAGTGATCATTCAAAAGTGGTTTTTTCAATTAACACATTACTGAACATATTCAGAAATGACGAATTACATAATTTTGTAAGGCATGAAATTTTGACTCTGTGGGGAGAGTTAGCAAAGGAGGGGTCTGTTGAATTACCTAAATTTATCAAAGCCTTTTTTATGATGAATCCAATCGATACACTTTTGATCTTACAAAATAAAATTGAAAATATTGAAAGTATACAAATTGATATAGATGATCTTAACACTCAAGACGGACGTAATTACATAAATGTTTCTGATGACACAATTGAGATACTAAGCGGCTTTGCCGATATGACCGATTTACCTGCGGCAATAGACTTATTGTTTGCTTATTACTTAAAGCGTCCCGATTTATTTATGGAATTTTACCATGCGATAACTTCTCGCTTGGGGATAGATAAGAAGTCGCATACATTTGGATATTATACACAAATCACTCTTTTTGAAAAGTTTGCCGAACACTCCAATAACTGGCAGAACGATTTTGTTGCAACTTTATTTCTAGAGGTAGCAGAGGATTTCCTTAAATTATGGTTTACATCATCAGAAGCAGGAAGGAGGAACACTATAGTTATGCATAATATTTCTCTGATTTCTTCCGATGGCACTGAGTCATACAGGAGGATTATTTGGGAATCTCTCGCAGTTTTAAGCGAAACCAATAAGTATAAAGGCAAGATAAGGGAAATCATTTCTTCCTACGGGGGACGCATTGATGAAGTTAGCTTGTCTATTTTGCACTATGACTTCCAGTATATAAAATCAATAGTTGAAAATAATTATCCGCCTATAGATATAAACAGCTGCCTTATGGCAAAAAGGATATCGCAAATTTTTAAGTGCAAGGATATACCTAATGAAGAACTTTTTACAGATTATTTCAACGGAAAAGAATACACTCTTTATGAACTCCTGAAAGAGCCAGATTTCAGCGAAGATTTCGATTATGGAGAGAGGGAGGAAATGAAAAAGAAAGCAATAAAAGAATACGTTCAAAATAACCGTCTTGAAAATTTAATTGGTATTATAGATATGTGTAAAAATATCAGTGTTGTAGATAACAATAACTGGGGGGTCAGCACGGGCTTAGGATGTGTTTTTGATGAGCTTCGTCAAAATAAAGAGAATTATGTTAACATGATTAAATGTTATTTGCAAAATGATACGCCTTTTGACTTAAATCCCATAGGTTTGGTGAATACACTCTTTATTTACCTTGGCGATGTCGAAACTTACGAGCTAATTAACAGTTTTGAGTATGAATCGAAAAACGCTTGGATTTATGCTTATTTTCATGAATTGCCACAGAGATATATCAACGAATACACATTAAATAGTATGTATGATTTTTTGAAATGCTCTTCTGATAAAAATTTACCCCAATCCTCTTATCGTAGTGTCGATTTTTTAATAAAGTATCTTGCTGTTGATAAAGATGCTTTTGTTAATGGGTGTAGAATAATATTAGATAAGCTAGAGTATTCGCCTTTTGTTTTCAAGATATACTTTGGTCTATCTTTTAATATGTATCGCAATTCCCCACAAGATTTAATTCAGAATTTTGAAGGAAATCAAGAGCTGCTTGTGGATATCTATCTTGCTATGCTTAAATTTGATAGTCACTGTGATTATGAAGGCCAATTTTTGAGAGAGTTTTATTTAAATAGCCCTCAAATACTTGATAGATATATAGATCATTTGGTCGAAAATGACAGTAAAACCTTTTTTAGAAATAGAAAGAGGTATCTATTCTTTTTTGAACTAGATAATTTCCTTGAGGTGTTTAATGAAACCTTCGACTCGCTGCTGGAACGCCTTGAATATCCAACGGTCAATTTGAACCGCTATTTGGAGAGCATTCTGTTGCCTGTCTCATCTAAATCAGAGCTACTTGGAAAGCAGGATTTTATTGTAAGACAAAACATACAAACATCTTCAAGTGAGATAATGAAAATGCGATGTCTGTTTGAAATCATATCAATACTTCCGTTGGATAGACGAATTAGTTATTGGTTACTATTCTTTGAACACAATCAATCTTTCGATGATTTTAAAGCACTCCCTTTGACACCAAGCTCATATGGCGGAACGGGAAGCTTGGTTCCCGTGTATTCATCTTGGATTGATTTTCTAGAACAACTGCTCCCGCACTTCACGGGTATAAAGTGGCTTCAACACAAAAAACGGGTTGAAGACCACATTAAGTATTCAAAAGATAGTATTGAGCGAGAGCAAATCAATGAGATATTGAGGGGGTAATAAGTTGGACCTCCTCTATTGGAGGCACTTTTATGTTCTAATTCTTATCCCAGCTTTTATATACATTAAACCCATTCTTGCACCCGAATGGGTAATTAATGGTGTAATAATTTAGGTCGCAACTTTATTTAGGTTGCCCAAATAACTACAATGCTAAGGTATGCAGGCAGTGCTTTGGCTTTGAATGAGACGTATCGTCTGCGAGAATTGTTCGTTTACTATTTCTCAAGCGAAGTATTTATATCTAGGAATTATCGGTTGGGTTGGGCTACTTTGGAAGCTTGTCAACAGGTTTTTGGAAATATGTTCTTGCGTTTAATTACAGCACCTTTCCTGACACTGAATCCGATACAAAACGTCCCAATTATCTTGGAAGTGCTATCCAAAATAATCGGGACGTTTGTTTTCCGAATTAGGCATATGCCAGTCTGTTTTTTGGAACAGGTATTTCTCTTCCGAGCATTTCTGCGGTTTCAATCCACTCAGCAATAACGGTTTCGGCATTTTGTAGAGCTTGCGCATAGGTTGCACCATCAGCCATGCATCCCGCGAGCTCTGGAACCTCGGCAATGTATGCCTTATCAGCTTCCCTCCAATAGATATTGATTTCGTATTTATACATTTAAATCGCCTCCCAGCCTATACTGCAAAATAAGGTTGCGAACCTGCTTTACTTGATAATCTTTGGCTTTATTGCTCCTTGGTTGTAGATTGATTATTTCATCAACGCCTTGCTTGTAAAAAATGAAGTGGTCGCCCTTAATGCGACATTCAAAGCCCAATCTTTCAAGAATGCTGCACAATTCATTAAAGCGAATATTATTATCACTTGCGCCAGACATGATAAGTGCAAGCTGTTTGGCAAACTGACTCAAAGCGAATCACCTTCCTTAAAATTATTATAACACATTTGATGGGTAATTGCTATGTATTTTTTTGTCGGGTAAGATTGAACTTACACATGGGTTACTGCCCCAACAATGTGGTCGCCTTGGATGATGGGACTTCCGCTCATACCCTGAACAATGCCCCCTGTGCGTTGGATTAAGTTGGGGTCTGTTATGCGGATGACCATACCCTTTTCGCTTTCGGTGTCTTGGTTTATGTTTTCAATGAATATGTCGTAAGTGCGAACTCCGCCACCTTCTATGTTGGAAAAGATTTTGGCGGGACCACGTGTGGTGGTCTGGTGGCACGCCAAGGGGAATGTGGTGGTGGGCAAGTCCTTATGGTCTTTGTTGATGCTACCATATAGCCCAAGGTGACAGTTTTTGGTTATGTTACCAACAGGGTCGGTTTTAATTTCACCAATAAGTTCCCCAGGGTTGCCTTTTTTGCCACGACGAACATCAATGATGTTACATTCCAGCAACTGACCTTCACGAACAACAAGTAAATCCCCTGTGTCCACGTCCATGATTCCGTGACCCAATGCACCAAAATTCCAAGTTTTAGGGCAATAATAAGTAATAGTTCCGATGCCTTGTGTGCTGTCCCGCACCCAGCAACCAATTTTAGCGCCACCACCGTCACCGCATTGGACTGGGGTAAGTTCTACGTTCATAGGGGTGTCATTTCGTAAAATTCCCAAAACAACTGTGTTGCCAGCGGCACGGATTGCTTCTGTCATCTGGGCAATATCCTCTACTTGTTTGCCAGACACTTTTGTAACAATGTCCCCGGGTATAAGCTTGTCACGGCTGGGGCTGGTTGTTTGTCCACTTGCCAAAACCACATCCCCTGCACCAAGAACAACGATGCCCTGTGTGTAAAAACGCACCCCTGTTGTGATGCCAACAGGTACTAGGCGGGCTTCGTTAGTGTTTTGACGTTTACTGACTGTTACGGCGTCTTGCTCAAAAATGTCATACCTTGCTTTGTGGATTGTGCCGATGCCCATCATGCTAAAGGTTAGGCTGACAAGCAAAGCTACCAGTAAAAAAACAAGGCTAACCATTAGAAAAATCTTGGAATGTTGTTGTGCAGTCACTTTCGTGTTTTCCATTATGTTCACTCCTTGGTTTTGAGAATGTCAATCAAAATAGCTTACCCAAAAAAACAATTTACAATCAGTAGCCAGCAGAATTATTACAGTTTTCCAACAAATACATTTTAGGGCTTGGCTAAGTCGCTGTCAGCGGGGTATAATGTAAATAAAACCTAACAAAAAATTGAGGAGGATTAGGATATGACAAAAAATATTAGAAAGCGACTTATGGCGGTGATGCTTGCGGTGTTCATGGTGTTACCTGCTTTGCCAGCCCAAGCCAATACAACAGGAATTAGCCCTGCTTCTGCACCACATCTTAACCCTACAATTCACCTATCTGGTAATATATTAGAGTTTAACTTGCACGCACAAGTTCAGACCACTGTTTCTTTGCATGTCAATGGTTTATTCTTTGGTAGTGTTACGAGTAATTCTAATGGGCATGGCTCATTCAACCTTGTCAACTATAATATATCTCATGGTAGCTTGATTACAGTAAGAGTGAATGACCAGTGGGGTTTCACTTTGCAAAGTAATCCAATTACATGGCTATCTTCAGGAAACCCACAGACACCAACAGGATTGCATGTATCTGGCACAACTTTTTCTTGGAATCATGTAAATGATGCTATTGAATATCATGCCGTTAAACGTGACTCAAACAATAATATCTTAAATGAAACTTTTACAACCAATAATTCATGGAATTTTCCAGAGAGACCTCAGGGAATGCATTTGACTTTTCAAGTGCGTTCCAGAACCAATGCAGGCTTTTCTGATTGGGCAACTTTGAACCATACGATAGGTGGTGGTGGGCAAGGTAATTTAACACCGGGGCAATTACCAACACCACACATTTCTATTAATACTAACGGTATTTTGACTTGGAGTGGCGGGGTGGCTCGCCGTGTGGAAGTATATTCTGATGGAATATTTGTTTGGAATTCTGGCACTACAGAAGTTACATCGGTCAACTTGCATCAATGGGTTTTCCCTGGTAATCAAGTAATTACCCTGCGTTTTATGCATCCAACTAACCCTAATTTGAACTCTCATATTAGTAACAGCGTGCATTTTGGTACAGCAGGCTGGAATCAAATGCCAACCCCTAACATCAGCATCAACCACAACACTGGCGTCTTGACGTGGACGGGTGGCGGTCTGCGTTGGATAGATGTTTATGTGGATGGACAACCATTTTGGACAAGCCATACAATCGTAAACAATGTAAATCTGAGAGATATTGGAATACCATCAGGCACGCATCCTATACGTATACGTCACAGACACGAAACCAATGCAGATTGGAATTCACAACTTAGTAATACCATCAGTTTTAATGCAGCGGGGGCAGCTGTGGTAACCCCAACCATACAAATCAACCAAAACACAGGCAGACTAACATGGACAGGTGGCGGAAACCGCATTGTGCGTGTATATGCTGGCAATGAAGCCGTCTGGACATCCTCTGGAAATGTAAATCATGTAGATTTATTGTCAATTAACTTGCCATCTGGAAACCAGTCCATTCGTGTGCGTCATTTGCACGCTACTAACAGTGACTTACATTCAGCACAAAGCAATGCTATTAACTTTAACGCTGGCGGACGTTCTTTGGCGACCCCTAGCATCAGCATAAACAACACCACAGGTATTTTAACTTGGACAGGAGATGCCGCTCGCAGAGTTGCTGTGTATTCTGGCGGAAATCGTGCTTGGACATCACAAAATGCCGTTACACAAGTGGATTTGAATGCCGTAGGTCTAAACACAGGCAACCAATCTATTAGAATTCGTCATTTGCATGACACTGATAATAGCCTAAACTCAAATCTAAGTAATACTGTAAGTTTTAATGTCACCACGCCACCTGCACTTGAAACCCCTGTTATTAGTATCAACGACCAAGGTATTTTAACTTGGGCTGGCGGCGGAAGTCGCATGGTGCGTGTATACATCGGTGGGTCTGCAAACTGGGCTTCACCGACTGCGGTTAGTCAGGTAAACCTTAATCAGATAGGGCTTGCCCCAGGAACGCACAATATCCAACTGCGCCACTTGCATGATGTTAGTGCAAACTTAAATTCCCAACTAAGCAATCTTATTACCTATGTGGTGGAGCAACCAGCAGATATTGCAAACCCACGGGACACCGCCTCTACCCATAATGCCGTAGCAAACGCCATGGCACATCAACCATGGGCAAGCGAAATTACTTTAACCCTGCCCGACAACGCCAATGGTGTAAGGATTGCAAACGGCACATTGGCTACGGTTCAAAATGCCAATATTAATCTGACATTTGAGTTAAATGATATGCAAGTAACCCTTACCCCAGCCACCATAGCAGAAATTCGTAATTGGAACAGCGGTGATATTGACCTAAACTTCCAAACCCATGGAGGTGGTGGCTTGGCATCATTTAACATTGGAATTCAAAGCAGTGGTGGTAATTTAGCAACATTGCAAAATCCGATTGGTGTTTCTATAAATATTGGACCAACAAATGTCGCCAACTTCCACAGAATTGTTGCGGTAAACCAAGCTGGCAATCCTGTAGGAGGCGGGTTTAGTCCATCAAACGGACGCTTTAACTTTAACGCAAACACCATGGGCAATTTTTCAGTACAAAATAGAGAAAACTTGGTGCGTTTGCTTATTCAAATTGATTCTCATCAGATAACTGACCTTGCAGGCAACGCACAGACTGTAAATATGGACGTTTTGCCTGTTATCCAAGATGGTCGTACCCTGTTGCCTGTTAGCTTTTTGGCGTCTGCCCTGGGTGCAACTGTAACCCATACCGATGCCACGGCGGAATGGCCGCTAACGGTTCACTTAAGTTTGGATGGGCAAAACTTGGACATTCCTGTGGGTGCAATGAGCCACCAATTAGAAGCTTTAGGAATGGATGTTCCAGCCCAAATTATGCAAGGTCGCACTATGGTGCCTTTGCGTTTTATCAGTGGGTTTTTCGGAGCAAACGTCACTTGGGATAATGACACTCGTAGCATTGAAGTTGTAAGATAATGCGATTACAAACAACGCACACACGCTTTGTAGCGTGTGTGCGTTGTTTGTTCTGTGACTTTGTGACAAATGCGAAATGGTTAAAAAGGCTTGTTGGATATAATAATGAAATGGAATAAGTACAATAATTCAAAGGAATGGTGAATATGGCTACAAAGCAAAGAATAGAAACCTTTATCAATGATTGGGCAAATGCCAACAATACCTTTGCCAAGGACTTCTCTGGTGTAATTTCTATTTCGGGTAAAGGTGGCATCATATACGAAAAAGTACGAGGGCTTAGAAATAAAGGAGAGGGCTTGCCAAACCAGATAACTACAGCATTTGGAACTGCATCTGGAACTAAATTGTTTACAGCAGTTGCCATCTGCCAGTTGATTGACCAAGGTAAGCTAACGCTTGAAAGCAAAATTAGGGACATTTTACCCCATGACCTAAAAACAATTGATGCAGAAACGACGGTTTTTCATTTATTAACACATTCGTCAGGAATTGCGGATTATTTAGATTTTGAGGATAAAGAAAGTGAGACCCAGTTTTATGACACTCACCCTGTAAACAAATGGACAACCAATGAATTTTATCTGCCGCTTTTTAACCAACGTCCAAGTGTGTTTCCACTGGGTTCAAAAGCAGATTACTCTAATTCCAATTTTATTTTACTTGGACTAATCATCGAAACCGTTTCTAGGGAAAGCTATCACACATATATCAAACAAAACATTATAGAGCCTTTGAACATGATACATACAGGGTTTTATGCAACAAACAACTTGCCCGCCAACACAGCTATTGGTTATGTGTGGGATGGGCTAATTGATGAATTTGTGGGAAATTATTTCCGTTTGCCTATTATAGGTGCTGGGGATGGCGGTATATACACAACCGCCACCGATATGCGATTGTTTTGGGATGGCTTGTTTCAAGGAAAACTACTCTCAAAAAACATGTTAGACCAGTTTTTGACATCACGAACAAGATTTGACGATATTGATGGACATTTTGGTCTGGGGGTGTTCGTTATTGAAAGGGATGGAGAGACCATTTATTGGCATGATGGTGGCGATTATGGCGTTAACTTTCATACAGCATACTTTCCAAGTACGGGGATTGTGATGACGGTTTTATCGAATTTCGGCATAAAGCTCTTGGACTTTAACAACAACTTAATGTCGTTGCTGGCTTCAAAGAATGACTAGCAAATTAGAAAAAACAACCGTTGCCCATCAAAGTGCAACGGTTGTTTGTATGCAGAAAACAAATTCTATTCATTTTTTTCTGTTTTTTCCTTATTGTTTCGCTGGCTCACACGCTTTCGATACACGTATATGATTGAGAAAATCATTAACAGCGACACGCCACCAATTATCAATGCTTGCACGTTCTCTAAAGCAATTAAAATCGCAATACCGCCAGCTAAAATGCTTGCACTGTATAAAATAACAACTGTACGTTTATGTGAAAAACCACGGTCTATCAATTTATGATGGAAGTGTCCACGGTCAGCCTTTAAGGGATTTTTGCGTTTTAATATACGACAAACAGTCACATAAACCGTGTCCATAATAGGCAAGGCAAGTGCAAAACCAACGATGACCACAGATAACAGAGCGTAGGATTTGTAAACCCCAATTATGGAAGAAACCGCCAGTACATAACCCAAGAAGGTCGAACCTGTGTCCCCCATAAAAATCTCTGCTGGGCTGAAATTTCTTGGCAGAAATCCAAGACAACTACCCGCCAAGGTTATGGCAAAAACCACCGCCAAGGGACTACCTGTCATTACGCATAATATGGTTAGAAAAATCGCAGCAATGCTAGAAACACCAGCCGCCAAACCATCCACACCATCCACGAAGTTTACAGCATTGATAATACCCACAATCCACAACACGGTAATGGGTACTGCCAAATTGTCAACCCATTCAGGCAAATTCCAACCGATAAAGTCGATTTGGGTGCCTGTAAACACGACAATCAGTGCTACAGCAATCTGCACCACTAATTTAAGATAAGAACGCAGGTCGTAAATATCATCCAGCATACCTAAGCCAACAATTACGAAGCCGCCTATGACAAATCCTGCAAATTCAAGACTTCTAAAATCTTCCACAACAAAAGCGGCAATTGCAATGGCAGCCATAAAGCCGATAAACATTGCAATTCCGCCCATGCGGGGCATGGTTTTGGTGTGGACGCCTCTATCCTTGGGTCTGTCCACTGCCTTCAATTTTATGGCAACTTTTTTTGCCCAAGGGGTCAGCACCAGCGTAACCACAAATGACACTGCCAGCAATCCTATATATAACAACCAATTATGCTCAACTTCATAACCGTAATACATAAATTTTTCCTCATCTTTTGTGACCTACGTTGTATTTTAACACATAAGCCCCCATAAAACAAGTGTATTTAACGAAAATGTCGAATTACATAAAAGGGCAGGGGTGTACAGCCCCTGCCAGATGCTAGGATTTCGTTATTGGGAGCGAAGCGAGAAAGCAACTTCCTCTGCAAAAGTGACAGCCCCTGCGATTGCATCATCAGTTTTGAATGAAGCTAGGTTATCCTCGTCACGAACGGGATACATCCCGATATAGTCCAGTTTGGAGTGTTCGCAAAGTCGCTGAATACCTGTTTCAAAAGGTTCACAAGCGTATTGCCTGTCATAACCATGGGTTGCCACAATGGCAATCTTCTTGCCCTCCCATAGAGATTCTCTTGGGGCTTTGCCGTAAAACTTATTAAGTCCAAAATGGCGGTCAAGCAAAGCCTTCATGGGTGTGGTACAATACCAACTATAAATGGGTGTGGCAAAAACCACGCAATCAGCGGCAATCACCGCATCCATAATGGCGTGGGCATCATCCTTCAAGGCACAACCAAATTCGCCAGATATATGCTGGCAGGCATAACAACCCGCACATGGTTTAATGTCCTTGTCATGCAAGGTAATGTATTCCACATAACATCGGCTTTCCTTTAGCTTAGCAACAAAAGGTTTCAACAGCTCTGCCGTGTTGCCTTTAAGCCGTGGGCTACCCATTAAAATGCAAACTTTTTTCATTATTAACCTCTTAATTCAAAAATATATAAGTCTTTGTTGTTTCTGTCTGGGAAAGTGCTACCTGTTCGCACAAACCCAAAGCTTTCATACAGGGCAACTGCACCAACATTCTCAATATAACATGACAACTTGATTGCATTGATGTCACCCCAAGGTTTGTTACGCATAAATGCTATTATTTTGCCCAAAGCCAGCCGTCCTACCCCCTTACCTTGATACTTTGCGTCAATGACAAAGGCATCTAAATAATAAGCTGGTTCGGTGAAGTCAAAAGGCATCAGACCCGTAGGAATAAGCTCTATTTTTGTGAAACCCACCAAATCACTGTCGCGGTAAATGGCTAAGCAAGCACCCTCGTCCCCAGATTTCAAATTTACCCATGCCTGTGCCATATAAACGGCTGGGGAGGGCAAATAATTTGATTGTTCGGGTTTGGTTATGATTTCTGTAACTGCCCAGAAGTTATCCCATGTAATATCCCTTAATTCAATCATCGCAACCTCTTAGTTGCCCAGTTGGTTGTCGATAAGGTCAACCCGCCTTTGGTGACGCTCCACCCCAGAAAACTCCGTAGACAGCCAAGTGTTAAGAATTTCCAAAGCAAGCCCAGCACCGATGACACGCCCACCCATTGCCAAAATGTTGGAATTGTTATGTTCCCTAGTGGATTTGGCGGAAAACACGTCGTGAACCAATGCACAGCGGATACCCTTATAACGGTTGGCGGCTATAGAAATGCCAATGCCTGTGCCACAAATTAAAATACCTTTGTTGGCTTCGCCCTTCAAAATTGCTTCGGCAACGGATTTAGCATAAATAGGATAATCCACAGGTCCGTCGTCAAATGCACCTAAGTCTCTGTACTCCAAACCTTTAGACTTCAAAAACGCTTTAACTTCCTTCATTAGGGCAAAACCCGCCCCGTCACATCCTAAAGCAATCATAAAAACTTCTCCCATTCAATTTTTTCTAAGCATGATTTTATTTGTTTGGCACATTGCTGATAAAAATCCTTGTTTCCTCCGAAAGGGTCAGACACATCGCCTTCCTCTGCGCAAATTTCCGCCATGGTATGTATTTTGTGTGCAAATTGGGGGAAAAGTTGCAAAAGATGCGACTTGTGTCCGCTAGTCATGGTGATTATCACCGCCGCTTCCTCTACCGCCCCTTGCTTAACAGGGGTGGCTTTATGAGTAGAAAGTTTCAAACCATATTCCCCCATTACCACCACGGCATGGTCAGAGGCGGGGTTGTTATCCATGGCAAAAACCCCGCAAGAGCAAGCTTCTAGTGCCAGACCACCCTTGTCGAAAATATCATTAGCCAAAACCTGAGCCATGGGACTGCGACAGGTGTTTCCAGTACACACGAAAAGCACTTTTTTCATATTATCAACCTTTCAATCGGAATGGAGGTCTATTAAGTATTTCCAGCGGCTTTCCTTAGGCGATTCATAATGGCGACACCAATGCCTGTTTCCTCCACTCCTTGTACAAAAATTTCATCATGCCCAAGCTCGTCACAACGGCGTAATGCCGAGTATATGCCTGCGGCAATTTCTTCGGGTCGCCTACCTAGTTGCATTATCGAGGCTTGTCCATACAAAGATTTATCTGAGGAGGGTATCAAAATTACTGGGTTTTCTGCTTGCGACTGTGCCATAAGTTCCAAAATTTTAGTGGCAACAACAGCTGGCTCGCCCTCTACCAATGTCATTTTGGCTTTAGGGGCATAATGTTTGTAATTCATGCCTGGGGATTTGGCTGGCTCATCAGCAGTTGCCATTGCTACTTTGCCAATTACCTCGGCAATCATTTCTTGTGTAATTGCACCTGGTCGGAGGATTTTTGGGGTGTCGCTTGTAAAATCCACCACGGTGGATTCTACACCGTGTTTACAAACCCCTCCATCCAGCACCATGTCGATTTTACCATCCAAATCCTCAAGGACGTGCTGGGCGGTGGTGGGGCTGGGTCGACCAGAAAGATTAGCTGACGGGGCAGCAATCGGCACATCAGCATGATGGATTAATAGGCGTGCCGCAATGCCCCCAGGTATGCGAACCGCCACCGTGTCGCCGTATCCATAGGCAAAAACCCCTGGTCTGGCAGGTAAAATCACTGTCAAAGGACCTGGGGAAAATGCGTCCATAAGGGCTTGTGCTCCTCGTGGAACTTCTCTTGCAACTCTAACCAGCTCGAAACCCTTGTTAATATGTACGATTAGCGGATTATCGCTAGGTCGCCCCTTTGCTTCATAAATTTTTGCACAGGCCTCTTTGCAAAGGGCGTTTGCCCCAAGCCCGTAAACCGTTTCCGTAGGAAAAGCCACAAGACCGCCAGATTTAATAATCTGTGCAGCCTCTTTTATAATTTCAACCGAAGCAGAACCGACTTCGATATTCTTCACAAGTGTATTGATGAAACCGCCCCCTTATCTGACAGCAGAAATAAAGTTTTTAGAAGGTCGTTTAATTGAGTATGCAATGGCGTGTCTGCCACCCCTTTTATCCATTAAGCTAGCAATTTCCGCTCCAACCGTGTACCATAACCGTTTTTCGTCCGACAAGATGTTGATTTTATCCCAATCCTTATCGGTTAGCGACAAATTTGGGTTTTTATGAAAATAATCATAAATTTCAAAATACTCGTCCCAAGCATCGAGTGGCAAGGGTGGGGGATTTCCATTAAATTGGGCGAATGTTGCCGTTCCTTCTAAATGCGTTAAATACGCAATCAAATCCGCCATTTCCCCACGAGTGACAATATCAAATGCTGGCATATAACCGCCCTTTAGGGTGACAAAGCCTGCATGGTGCATTTCGTGGACCGCCCATTGTATGAGGTCATCTTCATTCTCAGCAAATATAGGGTGGGCAAGGTTTAGACTGCAATTTTCCCCAAAGACGACCCCTATGTCATATCCAAAAGTCAAGAAAATTTTGCCACTAAAAACAAACCCTTTTGGAAGAAGTTGCAAAGCCAATTTCTCTGCTTCGGCTAGATGTTTTTTGGCAAATTTCAAATTCCTATATACATACGATAGTTTACTTAAATGCTTGCCTCGTGGGGTTAATAGATACTTTACAAGCTCTAAGGGAGAGCTTGCTTCCAAGTCAGAATTATATCGCTGGGCATGATTAAAAATATGCACTGCTCCGTCTAGGTCTGCGATTTGCTCCAAAATCCCCTCGTCACCTGTTTCAAGAAATTCAAGGGCGAGTTCTACAAATTCGAAGTCATGTTGTAGGGTGGGGACTTGCCCACACCCTACGCACAACATTTCTTGTATTTTTTACCACTTCCGCATGGGCATGGGTCATTACGACCTGTTTTTTCACCCACAACTACAGTTCCACTGGACTTCTGCTCCTTATACATGACTTTACGTTCATCCGCCGTGAAAATGTTGTCCCATTCCGAAAGTGCTTCCAAATGGTCAGCCTTATATTCCACCATTTTTTTGTAAAGAGTTTCAAAATCTACCTTTATATCAATTTGGGTATTTTCATCCATATCTTCCATATTGGGCGGGTTTTCCAAAGCACCAGAAATGCCATCCAAAAATCCTGCCACAAATTCCAGTGGCATATCAAAGCGTTCTGCCAGCTGGGCGATAGTGCCACTGATTACAGGGTCTTTTGTGGCAAGCATTTTTTCATAAACCACCTGTTCTAAGGGTAGGTACTTATCCCAAGTTTTTGCAATTAAGCCACCCCGTTCGTCGTAAGCGACCTCATACCATTGTTTTTGTAGTGACATATATTGTCATTCCTTTCTTTTGTACAATTTTAATTTTCTATTTTACACCAAAATGCTACCCTTGTCAAATGTGGGCAGTATGTTTTTTGCAATTTTATCGAATTTTTGTTGTTTACCGCTTACATAAAATTGGTGGACTGGCAAACAGGGCGACGGTTTGTCACTCCTATGCAGGCTATCAGCAATGTATTTGGCTGGATTTACTAGGGTTATGTTCGGTAAGACCTTTGCAATACTTTCAGACAACAAGGGGTAGTGGGTGCAACCCAGCAACAGCGTGTCTGTATCACTTGTGGCAAATTCTTGAAGGTAGATTTGTGCGGTTAGGTCAGCCACTTGATTATTTACCCAACCTTCTTCCACCAGAGGTACAAAAAGGGGACAGGCAACTAATTTTACTGTAGCATCTGGTCTGGCGGCTAAAATCGAACTTTCAAATGACCCGCTTGCGACACTGCCCTCGGTGGCGATAACACCGATTTTGCCAGTTTTGCTGGCTTCTGTCACAGCTTTTACTCCTGCTGACAGCATTTCATAAACAGGAATATGGCTTGGCACAAACTGACGCATTTCTGTGAAAATGCGTGTACTGATAGTACCACACGCTACCACAATAGCACCCACGTCTTTTGTTAGCAAAAAATCAATTATCCGTCGGGAAAACTCCAGCAACTCCCCGTCTGTGCGGTCGCCATAGGGTGCTTTAAGACAGTCGCCAAAATATATCAGGGGTTGATTGGGCATTGCCACCATAATTTCTTTGGCAACGGTAAGCCCCCCCACACCCGAATCAAAAATACCAATGGGTTTGATGCTATTCTCCAGCGTCATCCCTGCCCTCCAAAGCTAGCTCTATCAGCCTATCTACTATATCAGCGGTGGTCATACCCTGCTCGTGCCAAAGCATGGGGTACATGGATATATTGGTAAAACCTGGCATAGTATTAATTTCGTTAAACAACACCTGTCCATCCTCGCTCAAGAAAAAATCTACACGGGCAAGCCCTTTGCAATTCAAGCCATGGAAAATTTTCAGAGATTGCTCTTGGATTTCTTTTACAATCTCAGCGGGAACGTCAGCGGGGACAATGGTTTGAGAGCCTTCGCAATCGTATTTAGCGTCATAACAATAAAACTCTCGTTGGAAGGTAATTTCGCCAACACCAGAAGCGATAGCTTTCTCATTACCAAGGACGGAACACTCTAACTCTCTGCCTACAGCACGTTTTTCCACAACAATCAAATCATCATGTAACACCGCCTCTTCCAAGGCTTTTTGTAGACTTTTTTTGTCCTTTGCCATGGACACACCCACCGAAGACCCCGCATTTGAAGGCTTAACAAAGCAAGGGTATCCAATTTTATAGCGAATAGATTTTAGTAAAGCATCCATGTCGGCTTCCATTTCACTCTTGGTGGCAACCAAAAAGTCTACTTGGTTTATTCCTGTTTCCTCGGCAATCATATTGGTAAATGCTTTGCACATTGCCACAGAGCTACCTAAAACACCGCTACCCACATATGGTATGCCTGCAAGCTCAAAAAGTCCCTGGATTGTGCCATCCTCTCCATTTTTGCCATGAAGCACAGGAAAAACCGCATCAATCTGAATTAACTTAAATTTGTCGCCAACCAAGCGTAAAAGCCCTTTGTGGCTGGTATCTGGACTTAAAATGGCGGACGTGGCATATTTTTCCCAAGAAACTGGATTAAGATTATCTTTTGAACCATCATACAAAAGCCATCGCCCGTCTGTTGTGATAAAAACTGGCAAAATCGTGTACTTGCTTTCATCCATATTAGCAATTATGGTTCTTGCTGATTTTATAGAAATTTCATGCTCGCTACTTGCCCCACCAAAAATCACCGCAATTGTTTTTTTACCCATTAAACAATTCCCTCCTCAATATATCCAGTATATGTTAAATTCTAGTCCTTAGAAAGTAGATTATCAATCAAGGCTAGTTCATCTTGGTTTAATCTGCGATATTCGCCAGGTGATAGACTTTCATCCAGTAAAATCCCCGCAAAAGATACCCGCTTTAATTCTATCACTCTATTACCTACTGCTTCAAACATACGCTTAACTTGGTGATATTTACCTTCCCTGATTGTCACTTCTGCCAGCAAGCCCTCATCGTCCAAAGAAGCCAACCCTGCTGGCAGGGTTTTATATTCATCATCCAAAGTAACACCTGATGCAAAAGCCTTTATTTCGGCATCTCCAATAGGTTTGTCTAGTTTGGCGTGATACAACTTATCAACCTTCTTTTTGGGCGACAAAGCACGATGGGCAAAACCGCCGTCGTTGGACAAAATCAACAAACCCGTTGTATCTTTGTCCAACCGCCCCACAGGAAACACATCTCCCATTATATATCGGTCTTCCAGCAGGTCACAAACGGTCTGCTCCACTTCGTCAAATGTGGCAGAAATAACCCCAGCAGGCTTGTTCATCATTAAATAGCTGTATTTCTCGTATTCAATAACATGTTCGCCCACGCAAATTTTGCATAACGTAGGGTCTACATGGGTTTCGGGCTTTGTGACAATACAGCCATCCACAGTCACCAAACCCCGTTTCATCATTCCCTTGACTTCTTTGCGACTGCCAAAACCGCAGTTAGACACAAGTTTATCCAAACGCATTTTTTACCACTCTTTCAAAAAGGTATTGCCTTATTTATCTATAGGCGTTATAATTATTATAGCGTATTAGAAAAAAAATGCAAGTTAAATTATATTATATAAAAAGGAGAAATGAAAATGGATTCAAGAATTGTGCAAATGGCAAAGAACATTGTAAACTATTCCATCTCCCTGAAAAAAGGCGAAAAGGTACTTATCCAAGCCTTTGGTACGGAGACAATTCCTTTGTTGCGTCAAGTTATTAAAGAGGTTCACGCTGTGGGTGGCATACCTTTTGCGGAAACCATTGTGCCAACTATCCGCCGTGAGCTGCTAATGCACGCAACTGATGAGCAGATGGAAACATGGGCAAAAGTTGATGCGGATTTGATGAGCCAAATGGACGCTTATGTGGGAATTCGTGGTGGCGAAAATCCATCAGAAATGTCTGATGTTCCAGCAGATAAAATGCACCTTTATCAAGTGAAATACGGTAATCCTGTCCACACCAAAATCCGTGTTCCGAAAACAAAGTGGGTTGTTATGAATTATCCAAGTTATTCCATGGCACAGGCGATGGGTACTAGCTTAGAGGATTTTGAAGACTTCTTCTTTAAGGTCTGCAATCTGGATTATTCCAAGCTGGCATCTGCCATGGAGAAGTTGGTAGACCTTATGGAGAGAACTGACAAAGTACGCATTACAGGACCTGGAACAGACCTAAGCTTCAGCATCAAAGGTATTGGGATGGTAAACTGTGCTGGAACGCATAATCTCCCAGATGGCGAGGTTTTCACCTCTCCTGTTAAGGATAGTGTGAATGGTAAAATAAGCTACAATACCCCCAGCCGTTACCAAGGTTTTGTGTTTGAAGATGTGGTTTTCAAATTTGAAAATGGTAAAATTGTTGAAGCTAGTGCCAACAACACAGAGCTTTTAGAAAAAATCCTCAACACCGACGAGGGAAGCCGTTATATTGGTGAATTTGCCATTGGCGTAAACCCATATATCAACAAGCCGATGATAAACACCTTGTTTGATGAAAAAATTGCAGGTTCTATCCACTTTACCCCAGGCAATTCCTATGATGGACCAGCTTGCAACACCAACAAATCAGCCGTACATTGGGATTTAATTTTGCGTCAAACATCCGAATGTGGCGGTGGCGAAATTTATTTTGACGATGTTCTTATCCGTAAAGATGGCATTTTTGTGGTGGATGAGCTAAAATCCCTTAACCCAGATAATTTCTAGTCTATATCGGTAGGGGCGGGCATTGCCCGTCCTTTTTCGATTGGCAGTATTGTCCGAACCAAGGCGTTAGTGCCAGCAGGATTGGGACGGGCAATGCCCGCCCCTACCACGGACATGTGGTTTCAAAAAGTGCTTGACAAGGGTTGGACTTTCGTATATAATGGCGATATGTGCTGGTTTTTCTGCAAAGAAAAATACGCAAGACAGGTTTTGAAATTGAACCCTTCACACCTGTCTTGCGTACCCAACCAGCCATAATAAATGACCTAGGTGCATTATACACCATCTAGGTCTGGTTTGCAACACCAAATTCCAACCTAGGAGGTGAACTAAATGGAAAACCAGTACACAA